>ODAJ012103275.1_pt1 | contig 49454 bp, 46 predicted proteins | sample 1539241 | NCBI WGS metagenome assembly ODAJ01 (sample SAMN02144231, study PRJEB22623) | gut metagenome | biome: sheep rumen | host: Ovis aries | place: New Zealand | reverse complement strand
ACTCTTCGGACGAGGAACTGATGATGGAACTGATGACGGTCAACTTGAAATAGAATTTTAATTGTTAAATTTTTTAAGAGACACTAGTGAAGAAGAATATAAAAGTATAAAGCATTCATTCTTTACCGTTGGTAAGTTGTTAAACTCGTTTAAGGCATCCATAGCCATGAAAGGGAACGAAACTAATAACTAACAACAACCAACTCACAATTTTAATTTTAGAAAAATGAAACATTTTGCGAACAACGGAAAATTAAAATTATTGATAATAGTTGGCACACGCCCGGAGATTATCCGCCTCGCTGCGGTCATCAACGAATGCCGCAAGTATTTTGACACCTTGCTGGCACATACCGGCCAGAACTACGACTACAATCTCAACGGTGTCTTCTTCAAGGACCTCAAACTTGCCGACCCCGACATCTATATGGAGGCTGTGGGCAACGACTTGGGCGAGACGATGGGCAACATCATCGCCAAGAGCTACCAACTGATGGTGGAGGTGAAGCCCGATGCAGTGCTGGTGCTGGGCGATACCAACTCATGTCTCAGTGTTATTGGCGCCAAGCGCCTGCATATCCCCATCTTCCACATGGAGGCCGGCAACCGCTGCAAGGATGAATGTCTGCCGGAGGAGACCAACCGCCGCATCGTGGACATCATCAGCGACGTGAATATGGCCTACAGCGAGCACGCCCGCCGTTACCTTGCTGATACCGGTCTGCCCAAGGAACGCACCTACGTCACTGGTAGCCCCATGGCAGAGGTGCTGCACAACAACTTGAAAGAGATAGAGAATAGTGATATTTTCGATAAGTTGAACTCAAAACTCGACACTATCAACTTACCACAGACTCTAAACTCTAAACTCTCAACTCTACACTTGGAGCCGAAGAAGTACATTCTTCTCTCCGCCCACCGCGAGGAGAACATCGACACCGAGAAGAACTTCATGAGTCTTTTCACCGCCATCAATAAGATGGCCGAGAAGTACGACATGCCCATTCTCTACAGCTGCCATCCTCGCAGCCGCAAGCGTCTTGAGGCCAGTGGATTCCAGTTGGATAAGCGTGTCATCCAGCACGAGCCTCTTGGATTCCATGATTACAATTGCCTTCAGATGAACGCCTTCGCGGTAGTAAGTGATAGCGGTACGCTGCCCGAGGAGAGCAGTTTCTTCACCAGCGTTGGTCATCCGTTCCCTGCCGTGTGCATCCGCACTTCTACAGAGCGTCCCGAAGCATTGGATAAGGGGTGCTTTGTGTTGAGTGGTATTGATACGGTAGGACTGCTGCAGAGTGTTGATGTGGCCGTAAGTCTGATTAAGGACGGCCATCAGGGAATTCCTGTACCCGACTACGTGGATGAGAATGTAAGTACCAAAGTGGTACGCATCATCCAGAGCTACGTAGGTGTGGTGAACAAAATGGTCTGGAGAAAATTTTAATGCGAAATGTTCAACTTAGACAAGTTTATTTCTGATAGTGTTACCTTCCGTCCGAGTAGCATGTTTGAGCCAGATATTAAGGCGAATGCTGAGACTCTGACACGTGAGATAAAGGGTAAGAAGGTCTGTGTTATAGGTGGCGCTGGTTCTATCGGTTCCAGTTTCATCAAGGCGGTGTTGCGCTTTGAGCCGAAAAGCGTGGTGGTTGTTGACCTTAATGAAAACGGCCTCGCGGAATTAGTGCGTGACGTGCGCTCCACCCAAGGCCTCTATGTGCCCGACGAGTTCCGCTGCTACACCCTCAATTTTGCGGATCCTATCTTTGAACGTATTTTCCGTGAGGAGAAGGGTTTTGATATTGTTGCCAACTTCTCCGCTCACAAGCATGTGCGTTCTGAGAAAGACCGCTATAGTGTACAGGCGCTGATAGAGAATAACGACATCAAGGCCAAGCGCCTGATGGACTTGCTGAAGGTCTATCCTCCAAAGCATTTCTTCTGTGTCTCTACGGACAAGGCTGCCAATCCAGTGAATATCATGGGAGCCAGCAAGCGTATCATGGAAGACTTGGTGATGGCTTACAACAAGTATTTCAAGGTGACCACAGCTCGATTTGCCAATGTGGCTTTTAGTAACGGTTCTTTGCCTGATGGTTGGATTCACCGTTTGCAGAAGAAGCAGCCGCTGGTGGCTCCTTCTGACGTGAAACGTTACTTTGTGAGTCCTGAGGAAAGCGGCCAAATCTGTATGCTAGCTTGTATCCTGGGTAATGGAGGTGAGGTGTTCTTCCCGAAATTGGGTGAGGATCAGATGCTGACATTCTCTGCTATTTGTGATGAGTTTGTGAAAGCTGAAGGTTTTGAGAAGAAGCAGTGCGCTAACGATGCAGAGGCTGTTGAGTATGCTGCCAAGATGGGGTATGACAGTGAGACCTATCCTGTGGTTTACTTTGGTTCGGATACTACGGGAGAAAAGGCATACGAAGAGTTCTATGTGCCTGGAGAAAAGATAGATATGCAACGCTTCCAAGCCCTTGGAGTTGTGGAGCAGACCACCCGCCACGAAATGGATGAGGTGAATGACTTCTTTGAAAAACTTGAAACTCTGTTTGCTAATCCCAGCTTCACCAAAGCTCAAGTTGTTGAAGCGTTGAGAGAATTTTTGCCCAATTTTCAACACGAGGAAACAGGCAAAAATCTCGATCAAAAAATGTAGTATGGCCAGAGCATGACCCTTTCGTATGAGTGAGAGTAGAGTAAACTCGTTTATTATACCGATCCGCAGAAAGGTGAACGAAGTTAAGAAAATGGTAAGAATTTAGATCAGAAAATGTAAATAAATCAACCTCATGGCTTTTAACTCCTTCTCTTTCTGGCTTGTTTTCCCATTCATATTTGGAATCTACTGGTTAATACCTGCAAACTATAACCAGTGGAGGAAGGTATTTCTCGTTTTGGCGAGCTACCTGCTCTATATGAATTGGAAACCGGCCTTTGCTATAGTCCTTTTAGGAGTGACGTTGGTTACATACTGGGGGGGGCAAGTTTTGCAGGATAGGATTGAAGGATCAGCGCTAAAAGGAAACAAAAGAAAACACCTCGTTTGGCTGTTTGCTTTATTAGGAGTACTGCCACTGCTAGTGTTTAAATACTATAATTTCATTAATGATAGCCTAACAGAAGGCCTAGCAGCTATAGGGGTGAATTTCGCCATGCCGGGATTGAACTGGGCGGTGCCTGTGGGGATATCATTCTTCACGTTTCAGGCAGTGGGATATATGCTGGATGTTTATCACGGACGTGTGAAGGCTGAGAATAACCTGTTAGACTATGTGCTATTTGTGAGTTTCTTCCCTCAAGTGACATCGGGTCCTATCAGCACGGCAGAGGATTTAATGCCGCAAATAAAAACAACGCACAATTTCGACTATGAGCAGGGAAAACAAGGATTGAAATACCTGTTGTGGGGTATGTTTATCAAGTTAGTCATTGCCGACCGTTTGGGACTGTTTGTTGATACCGTTTATGCCAACTATATTCACTATAACGGCACCACTTGCTTCTTGGCCAGTGTGTTCTATACCTTGCAAATCTATTGTGATTTCGCTGGTTATTCGTTGATGGCCATAGGTATTGCCCGGACGCTGGGTTTCAACCTGATTGACAACTTCCGTCGCCCATACCTTGCCACAAGCATCACCGATTTTTGGAAACGCTGGCACATCTCGCTCACCCGTTGGCTTACCCGTCAGGTGTATATCCCGCTAGGTGGTAGCCGTTGCAGCAAGGCCAGAACCTATTGGAACATCTTTGTTACCTTTCTGGTGAGTGGTATCTGGCATGGAGCCAACTGGACGTTCATTGTTTGGGGATGTATGCATGGCATCATTCAAATCATAGAGAAGGCTTTGGGTTGGCAGAAGTATGAAGGTCATAACTGGGCTGTGAAGTTTGTAAGGATCTGTATCACGTTCTTCTTGGTGAACATTGCATGGATTTTCTTCCGTATGCCTGATATTGTCAGTGCAAGCACTGTAGTAGGGAAGATCTTTACAGATTTTGGAGCATTAGACCTTTCGGGTTTGGATATATTCGCCAAGTTGATACTCGCAGTTGGGGTTCTCATTTTGGTATTCAAGGATGTCAAAGATGAATTCCTACCGACAAAGTTTGCGTTCCTCCAAAAGGGATTCTTCCGTTGGAGTATTTATATCGTCTTGTTCGCCATGATACTCACCCTTGGCGTATTGGATAGTGGTCAGTTTATTTATGTCAATTTTTAAAGCAATAGCATTATGAAGAAGTACTTGATTAAAATCGCTCTGTTTTTCGTGGCTGTTGCAATTGTTGATGTTCTTTTTGGCATAGCATGCCAGTATATGAATGACCACTCAAAAGGAGGTGGCATTAAGAGCCGCTATTACGTATGCAAGGAGTCGAACGAAGATGTATTGATATTTGGTTCATCAAGAGCGAAGCACCATTATGTGCCAGACATTATCGAGGACAGTCTTGGCATGACTTGTTACAATACAGGAGAAGATGGTAATGGAGTAATTATGTGTTATGCATTTCTGAAAATGATATCGTCAAGATATTCACCCAAGTGCATCGTTTATGATGTTAGTCGATTTGATATTTATGAAGACGACAACACAAAGTATTTGGATTTGATAAAGCCGTATTATTACGAGCCCGGTATAGACTCAATATTTTGGTATGTAAAACCCAAAACAAAAATAATGATGTTATCAGGCTTATATCGTTATAATACTACTTGTTTGCGCGTTATAGGGAACTATGTTCATCCGAGTACTAATTACAAGAAAGGTTACGCACCTATGTGTGGAAAGATGGAGTATGAGCCTGAAGATAATACGAGACAACAAGGCATTGTTGATAGTATGAAAATGGTGTTTTTTGAAAAGTTTTTACAACTCTCGCAGGGGAAAAACATTAGTGTTATCTGTTTGGGCTCTCCATACTATCGGATAGACCCTCAAGATGGTTTTTACAACCCTATCATCGAATTGTGTCAGAAATATAGCGTGCCATTTCTGGATTACACAGATGTTTCATGTATAAACAATGATAAGAATTTGTTTAATGATAGATCACACCTTAATGATAAAGGAGCGAGAATCTATACAAGTGAGTTGACAAAAACAATTCGTTCCTATATGAATAGAGATAAGTAATGATTAAAAAATTTAAATAATAGAAAATACAATGGAAAGAAGAAAAGACAGAATCCTTCTTTGCCTTTGCCACCTTTCAGGCAATGAGCAGAAATTTGTTCAGGAAGCTTTTGATACCAACTGGGTTGTGCCGTTGGGTCCAAATGTGAATGGATTTGAAAAAGACCTCGAAGAGTTCGTGGGTCAAAATAAACGTGTAGTGGCTCTTTCAGCTGGTACCGCTGCTGTTCATTTAGGTTTGATTAACTGTGGTGTGAAGGCTGGTGATGAGGTTTGTGTGCAGAGCTTCACATTCTGCGCCTCGTCTCATCCAATCACATATCTTGGTGCGACTCCTATATTTATCGATAGTGAGCGCGACACGTGGAATATGGATCCTGAATTATTGGAAGAGGCCATTAAAGACCGCATTGCCAAGACAGGTAAGAAACCTAAGGCGATTGTTCCTGTGGCGTTGTATGGTATGCCCTACAAGATTGACCGTATAATGGAGATTGCCAACCGTTACGATATTCCCGTTGTTGAGGATGCAGCTGAGGGCTTTGGCTCAAAATACAATGGTCAGGTGCTTGGTACCTTTGGTAAATATGGTGTGCTTAGCTTCAACGGTAACAAAATGATAACCACTTCAGGCGGTGGCGCTTTGGTAACGGCCAATGAAGACGAGTGGCGCGAAATTATGATGTATGCCACACAATACCGCGAGAGCTATCCCTACTATCAGCATGAGAAGATTGGCTTTAACTACCGTATGAGCAACATTTGTGCTGGTATTGGTCGTGGCCAGATGACCATCGTCAATGACCATATCGCCCACCACAAGCATGTTCAGAAACTCTATGAAGAGTTGCTGAAAGACGTTCCTGGCATCAAGGTTCATGCTCAGCCTACTACTGGTGAGTATGACAGCAATTATTGGCTTTGCACCATGACTATCGACCCGTCGGTAAAAGTGAAAGGACAGGAGAATGCATATAAGCAAGTCATTACTGGTGCCGTAGGCGGTGCTGCTGGTGTTATTCATGCTGCCTCTTCAGCTGTTACCGACTGCCAGCCTAACGACAATGTGGAAGCCATGCGTATTGGACTGGATGCACTGAACATTGAATCCCGTCCGCTGTGGAAGCCTATGCACAAACAGCCTTGCTACAAAGAAGCACCTGCATATCTTAATGGTGTATCAGAGGAATTGTTTAAGGTGGGTATGTGTTTGCCTGCTGGTCCATACGTAACGGATGATGATGTTAAGTTTATTATTAAAGCTATTAAAGAGTTAATTGTTTTATGATAGGTGGAGAATTTGAAATAGATCTCTCTTTGCAGGGCAATGGCTTTTCCCCCCAAACTGATACATTCTACTATGCATCAGGGCGGGCAGCTTTGTATCAAATTCTCCTCTCGTTAACCCCACATCATTGTAAGATTTGGTTGCCCGATTGGTTGTGTCATACCATGGTAGATGCCGTCTCGAAAGCTGGGTTTGAGTATTGCTTTTATGAATTGGACGAACAGTTCATGGCTACTTTGAATGCTCTTGACAAATGTGGTTTCAAGAATGGCGATGTTTTGTTGATGGTAAACTATTTCGGTTTGCAGGATTTGACAGAAACTGCTAAGGCCATTAAAAAGGCATTCCCCAACTCCGTTGTTATTGAGGATGATGTTCAAGCCTATTGGGTATTTGCCGAGAAAGATAATTTATACGCTGATTACCGTTTCACAAGCCTTCGCAAGAGTTTTGCTGTTCCAGATGGAGGACTGGTGAAAAGCCATAAGCCAATGCCAGTTGTAAATGGCAAAAATTCATTTAGTCCATTGAAACTCAAGGCAGGTCAGATGAAACAGAACCGAGGCCAGGAAGGGATTCGAGACGAAGACTATTTATCGCTGTTTGAAGAGGGGGAAATTCTGATTGATGAAAATTTTGGCAGCATAATGACGGATGCTTCTAAACGTTTGTATGCTGGAGTTGACATAAATAAAGCGAAACAACAACGTCAGGCAAATGCTTCGTGCATATTAAAAGGATTGTCAGAGTTGGGTATTAAACCACTTATTCCAGTGGCTGATGATGCTGTGCCGCTTTTCGTGCCAATCTATCTTGAAAATCGAAATGAAGTCCGTAAACGCATGTTTCAGCATGAGGTGTTTTGCCCTGTACATTGGCCGCTTGAAGGAATGAATGTAAAATGTGGTAAAGATATGACATTGCATGAAATGTCATTAATTGTTGACCATCGGTATAGAGAATGTGATATGAAATTTATACTTGAATTAATGAATTAAAAATTGAAATGGAGAATACTGTAGCATTTAGAAAATTTGAGGAGCGAGATATTGATTTTATTTACAAATGCAAGAATGACCTTAGAGTTAACTTATTGACTGTAGGTCATGATCATGGTTTTACACGTGAACAAGCAGAGACATGGGTAAAGAATTGCATAAAAGGAGATCGTCCCGACTTGAAATTTTGGGCCATATGTTCTAATGATGACGAAAAAAAAATAGTTGGTTGGATTGGTTTGTCAGCCATTGATAAGGAGAATAATTCTGCGTGTTTAAATGGGTTGGTGATTGGGGATCCTGATTATAAGGATGGGATGGCACAGATAGAATCTTATTTGTTTGTTTTTGATTATGCATTTGAAAAACTAAAGATTAATAGGCTGTATGGTTCCCATCTCGATGCTCATAAAATGACTACTGTTATGGCCAAAGCAACTTTTTTCGTTGATGAAGGAGTTCTTAGAGAGTCTGTTTATAAAAATAATAAATATTATAATGAGGTGTGTGTGTCGCTTTTGGCACAAGAGTATTATGAACATAAAAATAAGGGAGAGTACACGGTTAAATCAGTTCTAAAAAGAGTGGTAAAAGAATTAAAACATAATAATAATGAGTAAAGCATTCATTTTCCCTGGTCAAGGCTGCCAGAAAGAGGGAATGGGTAGTGACCTCTACGAACAGTTTCCAAAAGCCAAAGAACTTTTTGAGCGTGCAAATGACTTCCTCGGTTACAAAATTACCGACGTGATGTTTCATGGCAACGAGGAGGAGCTGATGGAAACCAAAAACACACAACCTTCGGTGTTTGTGTATGAAACCATTCTTGCCCTGTGTCAGGATGATGTGAAGCCCGATTGTGTGGCTGGCCATTCTTTGGGTGAGTTTGCCGCATTAGTCATTGCTGGCTCTATTACCTTTGAAGAAGGCCTGAAACTTGTGCTGAACCGTGCTTTGATTGGACAGAAAGCTTCCGATGAAGCACCTGTCAAGACAGGTATGGGCGCAGTGATTGGCTTACCTGACGAGTATGTGGAGAAACGCATCAAAGAAATTTGGGAAGAGACAGGCGAGCCGCTTTACTTTGCTAATTATAATGGCCCAGGACAAGTAGTTATCAGCGGTAGCCGTAAGTCGGTGCGCGTTGCGTGCAAGGCGTTCATGAAAGAAGGTGCCAAGAAAGCTGTACCGCTGGCCATTGGGGGCTCATTTCATACGCCGTTTATGGATGAGGCTCGCGAGGAGTTGGGGACTATCATCAATGAGATTGAATTCAAGCCCGCAGCAATTCCTGTTTATCAGTGCGTGGATGCATTGCCTCACACCGACCCGGAAGAGATTCGTGCCAACTTGATTCAGCATATCACGCATCCCGTACTATGGACAACGATGACGCACAATATGGCCAAGGATGGTGTAACCGAGTTCTATGAGGTGGGAACGGATGATACGCTTGAAAAGATTGTCCGCCGTATGTACCCTAACCTTCACCAGCAATCTTTGCTTGATGTGCCTACCTACGCTGGTAAAATAAAGAATTATAAGATTGTAAAAGAAGCATAATCAAATTTAGTACTAACATTTTAAATTTTATCATTATGGAATTAAATGAATTTGTAACCAGATTTGCCGAAGAGTTTGACGAAACTCCGGCTGAACAGTTCAAGGCTGACACCGTTTTCAAATCACTCGACGAGTGGGGTTCACTCACTGCTCTTTCAATCATTGCCATGGTTGATGAGGAGTTTGAGAAGCGCATCACTGGCGCTGACCTCCGCTCAGTTGAGACCATCAAAGATTTGTACAACCTTGTAATGTCAAAGTAATGGCTTACAATCCTTTTTCATTAGAAGGTAAGACCATACTCGTAACGGGAGCCTCGTCCGGAATAGGACGAGGCATCGCCGTTGAGTGCTCCAAAATGGGAGCCAAGATGGTCGTTACAGGCCGCAACGTGGAGCGTCTTAACGAGACCATATCCATGCTTGACGGTGATGGTCATACTGCTATTGCCACCGATTTATCCAATCAGGAAGGAATTGACAACCTGGTTGCCCAATGCCCTGAAATCAACGGTGTGGTTCATAGTGCAGGTATTCCGAAGATTTGTGCTGTGAAAAATATCAACAGGGAATTGCTTGAGGACATTGTGAATGTCAATGAAGTAGCTCCTATATTACTTACCTCTGCTCTGCTAAAGAAAAAGAAGTTACAGAAACGCTCGTCAATCGTTTTCATCGCTTCCATGTCGGGCGTGTTTATTGCCAACACAGGCGAAGCTCCATACGATGCCACAAAAGGAGCATTGGCAGGTTTCACCAAGAGTGCGGCATTTGAATTGGCTGCCCAGGGTACACGTGTTAATACCATCTGCCCGGGTTTGGTGCCCACCAGCATTCTCGGTCTTTCGAACGAAATGTTCTCTGAGGATCAATTGAAAGAGACTATGTACGGACGTTACCCGCTGAAACGAGTGGGAACTCCTGAAGATATTGCCAACGGCGCTATTTATCTGCTGTCGGATGCGTCAAGTTGGGTAACAGGAATCAACTTATTAATCGACGGCGGTTATTGTTTAGCGTAAATTATGGCATTATTGAAATTTGAGAACGTCGGCATTCGTGCCATTAGTGCCACAGTGCCTCACCGTGTGATAAAGACACGCGAGATGACCGAATACTATTCGGAGGAAGAGATTGAGAAATTTGTAAGTGCAACTGGAGTTGAGGAACGTCGCTTTGTGGAACCCGACCAGTGTGCATCCGACCTTTGTTATAAATCAGCATGTCAGATATTTGACGAGACTGACATTAAGCGCGAGGATATTGATGCTCTCTTTTTCATCAGCCAGACTCCTGACTACAAAATCCCAGGCACATCCATCATTATGCAGGACAAGCTTGGTTTGCGCAAGGACACCATTGTTTACGATGTTAACATGTCGTGCTCTGGCTTCATCCATGGCTTGTTAATGGCTTATTCTTTCTTGCAAATCCCAACTATCAACAATGTGATGATTATGGTGGGCGATACCCTTTCAAAGATGATTTCACTGAAAGACAAGGGAACAGGAAAGCTGTTGGGCGATGCAGGAACTGTTTCCGTTATCAGTAAAGGCCAACAATTTGGCGAGAGCTTCTTCTCCATGTGTACTGAAGGTGATAATATTGAGACGGTTATTGTTAAGGCTGGGGGGGGCAGAATTCCATCATCAACAGAAACGCTCAAGATGCAGGAATGGGAAGATGGCAGTATTCGCAATCTCGAACAGATTATTATGGTGGGTGACGATGTTTTCAGTTTCGCCATCTCAGTCCTGCCCCGTGACATTAAGCGACTTCTCGAGTTTGCAGGAAAGAGCATAGACGAGGTGGATATTTGTGCATTCCATCAGGCCAACAACTTCATGTCGAACTATGTGGCCAAGAAAGCAAAGGCCAATCCTGACAAGATTTTACATTCTATACAAAAATACGGCAACACCGCTGGTACCAGCATACCGCTGTGCTTGGTGGAGAACCGAGAGAAAATTAAGGCCAATAACAGCATCCTGATGAATGCTATCGGAGCAGGCTTTGCTTACGGCACAGTGCTGTTGAACATTGGTGATTGCAAGATTTTACCATTACAAGAATTATAATGAAAGTATATATCAAGGGCATTGCCTATAATTTGCCGGAGAAAGTCTTGACAAATGAAATGATTGCCAAGGAATTCCCCGAATGGACTGTGGAGAAAATAGATAAAAAAATTGGCATCAAACAGCGTCACGTCACTGTTGATGGCGAGACGGCCAGCGACCTTGCAGTAGGTGCAGCTGAAAAACTATTCAATCAGTTAGCATTTGACCGCTCACAGGTAGATTATCTTATCTTTGTGAGTCAGAGCCCTGACTATCATTTGCCGACAACAGCCTGCACCATACAAACCCGTTTGGGATTGCCGCAGCGTATGACGGTGATTGATGTAAACTTGGGATGTAATGGCTTTGTTGCAGGTTTGTCTCTTGCCAAGGCTGTCATTGTGGCTGGTCAGGCCAAAAACGTGTTACTGCTTACAGCTGAAACTTACAGCAAATACATGCACGAGCGTGACAAGAGCAACCGTACCATCTTTGGTGACGGCTCTGCGGCTACGCTTGTAAGCACAGAAGGATTAGCTGAGGTGGGCGAGTTTGTGATTGGCACAGATGGCAACGGAGCAGAGAACCTGATTGTGAAAACAGGTGGTGCAAGGCATCCTAAACCTGCCGATGACCTCAAGTTTGATGATTTTGGCAATCCTCGTTCATCCGACAACCTTTATATGGATGGCCCCGCTATCTTGAATTATTCCTTGGATAGCATACCCCAGTTGGTGACCGACGTATTGGAGAAAAATGGCGTTACTATGGATGACATCGACCTTCATGTTTATCATCAGGCCAACACTTTTCTTGCCAATTTGGAGCGTCGTAAATTGAGAATACCCGAAGAAAAATATTACTGTAATATCGAGAACTTTGGTAACACGGTTTCGTCCACCATTCCTATTGCGCTTTGTGAGGCCATGAAGGAAGGTAAATTGACCAAAGGGATGAAAGTATTGTCAGTCGCACAAGGTTTGGGTTATACCTGGGGTGGTATGGTGCTGGTTTTCTAAAAAAAATAATGATTATGAATTCTTTTAATCCAATTAACTTAGAAGGCAAGAATATTTTAGTTACGGGAGCCGCATCTGGATTAGGAAAGGCTGCGAGTTTAATGCTCTCAAAAATGGGGGCTAACTTGATACTTGTTGACATAAATACAGAAGGTTTAGAAAAAACAGCCAAAGATTGTTGTGGTTATAGTAGATTGATTTCGTGTGATTTGTCAAACATGGGGGGGGTAAAACCTTTGATTGTTAGTGAATTACATGGAACAAGATTAAATGGTTTAGTCCACCTCGCTGGTATACCTTGTACAATTCCTGTAAGAAGTTTAGCCATTGATAAGGTTGAAAAAACCCTTCAAATTAATGCAGTTTCTGTGATTGAATTAATACAAAGTTTTATTGATAAGAGAGTTTTTGGAGGGCCTAATTCAAGTATAGTATTGATTTCTTCAGTGTATGGCAGAGTAGGAAGCGCTGCAAATGTGGCTTATGCAATGTCAAAAGGAGCCATAGAAAGTATGACACGTTCACTTGCCATTGAACTTGCCCCAAAGAAAATCAGAGTAAATTGTGTCGCACCTGGATTTATTGAGACACCATTGATGAAAATAACTGGAGATTCACTTGGAGATGATTATTATCGAAGACTAACTGATATGCACCCTCTTGGTTTAGGCCAGCCAGAAGATATTGCCTATGCGGTGGCTTATTTCTTATCAGATATGTCAAAATGGGTGACTGGCGCCACTCTGAGTGTTGACGGTGGCTTCACTGCACAATAATATGTTAAAAGTAATACGTTATATAAATGAACTGATGACCTCCAACTGCTATTTATTGGTTGATGAGGCATCTGGGCATTGTGTGTGTATCGATCCTGCATCAGAGAAGTCAGAACGAGAAATAGATTATATAATAAGTAATGGCCTAACGTTGGATTATATCATTCTTACCCATGAACATACTGACCATACATGGGGTGTCAATGCGCTTGTTTCCGCTATTCCCTCTGCTAAGGTGATATGTTCTGAGGAGTGTAAGCAAAACTTAAAAAAAGAGTTTCAAGCATATTTCTTGTTCTATTACGATAATCCTGATTATCATTACACGGTCTGTTCAGTTGACGCAACAACTGAAGAATTGAATTGGGAACTCGATTGGTGTGATAATCTGGTCAAATTTATCCCAGTACCAGGCCACAGTATGGGATCTATCTGTATAGATATTAATGATATGCTGTTTACGGGTGATGCTCTTCTCCAATCAAAACCGTATATCAATAAAAGAAATGGATCAAAAGAGTTGTTCTTTGAGAGCGTTAAAAAAATAATTAACACCCACCCTGCAGATACTATTGTTCATCCGGGTCATGGTGAGAAATTTTTCTTAAAAGAGTATCAGTATAGTAATTATCTATTATAAAACAATTTGTAATTATTATCTTTTAGGAAATAGAACGAACAGATAAATATTAAATATAATGAAACGCTACGAAATTAAGCAATTATTGAAAGAAGATATGAGCGCTTTGATAGGCACTCCGATCTGTGTGAAAGGTTGGGTGCGCACCAAGCGCGGCAACAAGAATGTTGCCTTTCTGGCTGTCAACGATGGCTCTATTATCCACAATATCCAGGTGGTTGCCGATCCCGTCCGGTTCGAGGATGAGTTGCGCCGCATCACCACGGGTGCCTGCATTGGTGTGGAAGGTAAGCTGGTTGAGAGCCAGGGAAGCGGTCAGTCTGTCGAGGTGCAGGCCGAACGTATTGTTGTCTATGGTGAGGCCGACCCCAATACTTACCCGCTCCAAAAGAAGGGTCATTCGATGGAATTTCTGCGCGAAATTGGGCACCTGCGTCTTCGCACCAACACCTTCGGTGCTGTGATGCGCATGCGCCACGAGATGGCCTACGCCATCCACACATTCTTCCATGATCGCGGTTTTTTCTATTTCCACACTCCCCTTATTACCGCCAGCGACTGCGAGGGAGCCGGTGAGATGTTCCATGTCTCGACGCTCGACCCCGAGAATCCGCCGCGCAAAGAGGACGGCACTGTTGACTGGGATCAGGATTTCTTCGGCAAGTTTACCGCACTTACCGTCAGCGGACAGCTTGAGGGTGAGCTGGGTGCTACCTCGCTGGGCAAAATCTATACCTTCGGACCCACTTTCCGTGCTGAGAACAGTAACACGCCGCGCCATCTGGCCGAGTTCTGGATGATAGAGCCGGAAATGGCTTTCTACGACCTCGACAGTCTCACGTCGTTGGAAGAGGAATTTATCAAGTATCTGGTTCGTTGGGCACTCGACCACTGCATGGACGATCTTGAGTTCCTCAACAAGATGATTGATAACGGTCTTATCGAGCGCTTGCGCAGCGTCATCGACACCGACTTTGTGCGTCTGCCCTACACCGAGGGCGTCAGAATTTTGGAGGAAGCCGTTGCCAAGGGCCACAAGTTTGAGTTTCCCGTCAGCTGGGGTGTTGATTTAGCCTCCGAGCATGAGCGCTATTTGGTCGAGCATCATTTCAAGAAGCCCGTCATCATGGTTGACTATCCGAAGGAGATTAAGGCTTTCTATATGAAGCAGAACGACGACGGTAAGACGGTCCAGGGCACCGACGTGCTCTTCCCGCAGATTGGCGAGATTATCGGTGGCAGCGTGCGTGAGGAAAGCTACGACAAACTGATGACACGCATCAAAGAACTCAATATCCCAATGAAGGATATGTGGTGGTACCTCGACACCCGTCGCTACGGTTCTTGCCCGCACGCCGGATTCGGTCTCGGCTTTGAGCGTCTGATGCTTTTCGTCACCGGCATGTCCAATATCCGCGACGTCATCCCCTTCCCAAGAACGCCTCAAACAGCAGAGTTCTAATACTTATTTACCCTACTTTTATAGCGGGAAATGTTTAAAAATTTCAAATCAAAATAGACAAGTAATGGAAAAATTATTGAAATTAGAAGACGCTAATGAATGGAATGAATACTTAAGAAGAATACCGGACAATAGTAAAGATGTGTATTTTACTCCAGAGTATTATTCTCTTTATGAAAATTACGGAGATGGTGAGGCGTGTTGTTTTGTTTATGAGAAAGACGGTAATTTAGTCGTATATCCTTTTTTGAAGAATTCTATAACTACTTTGGGATATGAATTAGATACTGAATATTATGACATACAAGGAGCATATGGCTATAATGGATTAATATCATCAACTGATGATGAGAAATTTATAGCAGAATTTTGGCGGGTATTTGATAATTGGTGTCAGAAAAACAATGTGGTTGCAGAGTTTATGCGATTTCATCCGATGTTGAAGAATTATGAAAAATCAAAAAATCATTTCAATATGATTTTTGATAGGAAAACGGTTTATATTGATTTATATCAATCTGTTTATGAAATAAGTAGTGGCTTGAGTAGTGGGGCAAAAAAACATATTCGTAAAGCATCTCGTGAGGTGGAAATAAGAAAAGCAGATAATACGAACGAAAATGTTGAGATTTTTAATGATATTTATAGGGAAAATATGGACAGAGTTGGATCGATCCCGTATTTGTATTTCAATCTGAACCATTTTAGCAATTTGTTTAAAATGAATAGTGTAGAACTATTTATTGCATATATGGATAATAAACCTATAGCGTGCTATTCAGGATTGGTATCCAACGATTACTACGCAACATATCTGAGCGCATCTTTGACTGAGTATAATAAGACAGGTTGTAATAGTTTGCTTTATTGGACAATGATTCAGTCAGCAAAAGAACATGGCTGTCATTATATTCATTTTGGAGGAGGAACAAATGGCGACCCAGAAAATTCATTGTTAAAGTATAAAATGAATTATTCTCAAACTTTAGCCGAGTTTTGGATAGGTAAGCATATTTACAATAAAAATGTGTATGACACAATAATACAGCAATGGAAAGACAAATTTCCTGAGAGCTATATGAACAATAAAGTTAAATTACTAGGATATAGAGAAATATGAATAAAGTATTAGTAATAGCAGTTCATCCTGATGATGAAACATTGGGATGTGGTGGTACTATTTTAAAACATAAAGCACAAGGGGATGATGTTTTTTGGATGGTGGTTACTTCTCCTTTTATTGGGTTACACCCAATTGTTGATGAAAGATTTATTGAAAAGAGAAGTGATTTGATAAAAAAAATCGCTAAAGAATATGGCGTAAATGAGACGATAAAATTAAATATGCCTGCAACAGAATTGCATACTGTTGATTTAAAGGGTTTTATTGGGGAAATATCGGATGTTATCAAACGCATACAACCAAATATTCTATATATGATGTATAACAACGATGTTCACAGCGACCATCGTGTGGCCTTTGATGCTGCCTATAGTTGCACCAAGAGTTTCCGTTATCCCTTTATCAAGCGAATACTAATGATGGAGGCACTTTCGGAGACTGAGTTCGCTTTGGCAACTCAATCTACTTCTTTCGTTCCGAATGTGTACGTGGATATTACGCCATATATTGATAAGAAGTTGAAAATAATGAGCATGTATGAGGGAGAACTGATGCAGGAACCGTATCCTCGCAGTTTGAGTAGCATCAAAGCATTGGCACGGGTTCGGGGAAGTCGTGCTGGAGTTATGTATGCGGAGGCGTTCCAATTATTATATGAGAGGAGATAAGTGTTATGAGTATTTATCAAAAAGCGAAAGCATACTTCTCCAGGCGTAATGGTCGCTCAAAAATGGTGGTAAAAAACGCAGCGGGTTCTTTTGCCATTAAAGCAGGGTCAATGTTGGTAGACTTTATCAAGGTTCCAATTTTTTTAACATTCCTTGATTCTGCGCATTATGGAGTCTACCTTACCATAGCGTCAATAGTTGCATGGACTCATCAATTTGATTTTGGTCTTGGTACAGGTCTGCGTTACAAACTGACACAGGCAATATCTTTAGGTGATGAGGAAAAAGGGAAACAACTTGTTAGTACAGCGTATATTTCTATGTCGGCAATCATGTTGCTGTTACTTTTGGTAGGAATTCCTATCTTTTCATTTTTGGATTGGCAAAATATCCTTAATTGCGATTTTCTTGATGCTAAGGAGCTGGTTCTTTGTGTAATTATGGTTCTTGCCGTGTTTGTGGTTCAGTTTGTGTTAGAATTGATTTCGGTTGTCTTACAGTCAGATCAACGTGCGGCTGTCTCTTCCATATTTAAACCCCTCGCAAGTTTACTGTCTTTGTTAGTTGTTTTGGCATTGATTCCATTTTATCACAATTCACTTGTTATCGCTTGCCTTGCATTGACTGTACCCATCGTGGTGGTGTTATGTTTTGCAAATGTTTATTTGTTTCATAAACGGTATAAAAAAATAGCTCCTTCTTTTAAGGATTTTCGAAAGGATTGTATTAAGGATATATATTCGTTGGGTTTAAAGTATTTTGCAAGTCAATTGTCGGCTTTAATTGTTTTCAGCACCGCAAGTTTTTTGTTGTCGCATTATGTTGACCCTGCTGAGGCTGCGGTTTATCATACTGCCTGGACATATTTTGGTATTGTTGTGGCATTTAACGCTATGGTGCTTCAACCCTTGGTTTCTGCGGTCACAGATGCTTATGTAAAAAAAGAAATGGTCTGGGTTAAGAATATTTTTAAAAAAATACGTTTATACTCAGCAGGGTTATCATTGGTGGAGATTGTTTTGCTGGTAGTTTCCCCATTAATATTTAAACTATGGCTTGGGGATAGGTTGACCATTCCCTTGGCACTTAGTGTGGCTATGACCGTCTATTTCGTTTTCAATGTATGGGTGAACCCATATATGATTTTTGTTGGAGGTGTTGGAAAACTAAATGTTTCTGTACTCCTTTCGGCATTTAAGATAATTGTGTTCTTCCCGGTAGCAATTGCCATGGTGAAAATTTGGAGTTCAGTAGGTTTGATAATTACAGTGCTAATTGTGAATACTTTACCAAATCTGGTTGTTGGTATCATACAATATAATCTCATTATTTCGAATAAGGCAAAAGGGATATGGAACAAATAGACTGTGTTAAAAAAAATACTAATTCAATTGACAAGGTGAGATTAAGAGTGGCTATGCTTTGCCATGTTTCTAACCCTGAAATAAGGCAAAACATCCCATTGGTCATACCTAAATGGCAAAATGTTTTTAATAAAATAGTTGGAAGGCCGCATTTTGATTATTCCGATTATGCACCATGGAATGTTAATACAATTAGAGGTTTGGGAAGTGTTGATGATTTGGAATTACATGTAATAGTTCCTCACCTCGGCTTGAGAAAATGGACATACGAATATGTCGATAAAGGCGTGTATTATCATTTCTTTCGACCTGAACCTCTTTTTCCGTGGGTTATTATTGAAAAATTATTCAGAAAAAAACAATACAAGGATTATCCACGGACCAGGAAGATTGTTAAGTCGTTTATCAAAAGTATTCAACCGGATATTGTGGACCTTGTCGGAGCCGAAAATCCATATTATTCAATTTGCGGTTTGGATGTCGAAGGCATTCCTCTCTTTATTACATGTCAAACGGTTTATTCTAATCCTAATAGAGAGAAAATGGCCGGCAAGGTCTCCAAAGAGAGATGGAACCTTGAACAATCTTTGTTTTGGAAAGCTGATGCTTTGTGTTGTATGAATACAATGTATCGTGATTTGATATTGGGGTATGTACCAGGAGCAAAAGTATTTCCATTGATTTGGCCGGATTCGCCATTCCCTAAACTTAAACCATGTGAAAAGAAATATGATTTTGCTTTTTTTTCCATGTTGGTTTCATCAAAAAAAGGAATTGATTCTGCTCTTGGGGCATTGGCTTTGGTAAAAAAAGAAAAACCCCATGTGTCGTTGTTAGTAGTTGGGCATATCGAAAATGATTATAAGGATGTTATTGATAAATTGGTCTCAGAATATGATTTGACAAATAATGTAATATTTCATGATTTTTTTCCTGAACAGATAGATATGTTTAATTACGTAAAACAAGCACGTTTTGCCTTGTTGCCAGTGAAGCTTGATTTCATTTCAGGAACCATTTTGCAAGCCATGGAAATGGGAATGCCTATTGTAACGCATATAACATCAGGTACACCATCACTAAATAAGGATAGAGAAACAGTACTTCTATCGGAAATTGGAGATACTGAAACTATGGCAAAGCAAATGATTTGTTTGATGGAAGATGACAATTTGGTTTCGCGGTTGAAAGAAAATGGATTAATTTATATGCAAGAGTCTCATAAAAAAGCAGCTGCTGGAATAACGCAAAAAGTGAAACAATACAAAGCTGTTGTTGATTATTATAGACACGGAATACCAATTCCAAAAGAATTATTATACAATTTTGATATAAAAGAATAATAACTAATCAATATGATTATAAAACAGATAAAAGTAAGTGATATAATCGCTTTTTTGGGCGAAAAAGTATTGAATGTGGAAGGCTCTTATCAGGATTGTTACATTGATAATCTTGCTGAAGTAGAACGCGTGAACAAGACCACACTTGACTGGATAAACCCCTCCAAACAGAATAAGCAAGATATTGCTGAAGGAAGCAAAGCTGTTGTTTTATTGGTAGATGAGTCTATTGCTCCAATTGATGGTAAGGTGCTTATAAGGGTGGCAAATCCGAAAGTGGCATTAGCTGAAGTTGGTAATCGGTTTTTTGTTGAGAATCCTATACCCAGCATACATCCGACAGTTGTTATCGACAAAGAAGCTCAGATTGGGAAAGATGTGACAATTGGTGCCTATTGCGTGATTGGGAAAGCAGTAATAGGCGACTGTTGTGTTCTTGACAGTAATGTGAGAGTCTATGATGATGTTGTGATGGGCAAAGGGTGTGTCGTTAAGGCTGGTGCTGTACTTGGAGGTGCGGGTTTTGGCTATGAACGTGATGCTGAAGGCAATAAATTCCGCTTTCCACAGATAGGTCAGCTTATTATGGGTGACTATGTGGAAGTGGGTTCAAATACCTGTGTTGATCGAGGTGCATTGGCTGATACTGTAATTGGGGATTATACCAAAATCAACAACCTTTGTCATATCGCCCATAACAACAAGATTGGGCGTAATGTATCAATAACAGGATGTGTTAATATTTCTGGTTCCAATATCATCGACGATGATGTTTGGATTGCCCCCAATTCTTCAATACGAGGATGGGTTCATATAGGCAAAAACGCCACTGTGGGCATGGGGTCTGTAGTGGTGAAAGATATTCCTGAAGGTGAAACTTGGGTGGGGAATCCTGCCCATAAAATGGAAAAGAAATGAAGGATACTATAAAATCAATCTGCATTGATAGTCAATCGACAGTCCTAGCGGCCCTAAAGTTAATGGATGCAATCCATCGAAAACTGCTTATCGTAATGGATGGGGAGCTTTTCCGTAGCGTACTAAGTATAGGTGATATACAGAGGGCTATCATCGGTGGGAAAAGCATGGATGAGAAAGTGGCAGAAATTCTTCGGCCAGAGATTAATGTTGCTAACATACATCAGGAGCGTTCCGAAATCATACAGTATGTAAAAGAGCACAAAACGGAATTCATGCCTATTGTTGATGATGAAGGCCGAGTTGTTGATGTGGTGTTTTGGGATGAATTGTACCAAACATCCGTAACACATAGGACTGCCGATTTTAATCTACCGGTAATTATTATGGCGGGTGGTCAGGGAACCCGTTTGCGTCCTTTGACAAATGTGTTGCCCAAACCGTTGATTCCGATTGGCGAGCAAACCATGTTGGAAGACATTATGGATCGGTTTGTTGAATGTGGCTGTCATGACTTTTATATTTCTGTAAATTATAAGGCAGATATTATAAGACGTTATATGGATAATTTGGGCAAGGCTCAATATAACATTAGCTATTTTCAGGAGGACAAGCCACTTGGAACTGCTGGTAGTCTGCACCTTTTAAAACACCAAATTAAAGACACTTTCTTTGTCAGTAATTGCGATATCATCATTGATGAGGATTATGGTGAAATTTTACGCTACCATCATGACAATCACAATGAAATTACTGTGGTGGCGGCTATAAAAAATATAGGCATCCCATACGGCACGTTGGAAACAAAAGAAGACGGGCTACTTGCCGATATCAAAGAAAAGCCGGAATTTACATTCAAGATAAATACAGGAATGTATATTCTTGAACCTCATTTAATTGAAGAGATTCCCGAAGACGAATTCTATCATATCACGTTCTTGATTGAGAAACTGATGAAGCAGGGGCGGAGAGTTGGGGTTTATCCCATCAATGAAGGTTCGTGGACTGATATTGGAAATTGGGAAGAGTATTTAAAACATTTTGCTAAATAGAAAATCATGAGCTTATTGCAATCAAATAGGAAGTGGGGCTATTTATACTTGGTCACAATTTTCACACTGACGTTCTATGGTGTGTGGTTTTGGCGCATCCCCATGTTGCACTATTTTGGGATGTTAATAGGTCTTGTTTTGCCGATAATTGTGACTCCCACTTTTTACAAAACTAAACAATTTCTTCTTTTGGTTTTTTATTTTGTGATAGTATTATTTAATTTTATCAGTGGCGATTCGTATTTTAATACGGCAAGGCGATTGATTGATGAAATTTCAGCATTGGTAATCCCGATGGCGATCTTCTATTTTTATTATATTACAAAAGATAAGAAATGGCAGCTTTGGGTTTTAGGAGTTACAATTGTTATACTTGTCTGGGTGGCAATAGCGACTTATATTTTTGATTCCACGATGCCAGGTATTGTGAGAACTGCCCATGGTCAATTACAAATAGGGGAAGAAAACGTTAGCGCTTTCGCAGGACTCTATCGACTCGGAATGTCTAACTATATATTACCACATGCTTTGCCTGCAATAATCCCTGCTACAGTAATCGTCATAAAAAACAAAGCACTAAGGTTTATTCTCAAAGTACCATTTATTTTATTATTGGCAAGTGTTGCATTATTATCCTACTGTAGTGGTGCCACTGGGCCTTTATTGGTTGGTTTGTTTGTGTTAATACTATCATTTGTAGCAAAACCAGGAAAAACGAGCGCTTTTTTTGTAGAGGTTGTTGTTTTAAGTATTGTTATTCTTCCCTTTTTGTTTAATGATGAGTTAATGTTAAGACTATTGGAATGGATAGATAATCTCTTGGGGAATGAGGGCCATTTCCATTACAAGGTGTTAATGTTTCAAGATACAATTATGTATAATCAAGCACAGGGTGATATTGTTCAACGTCAAGACCTTTATAGAATTGGATATGAAGCATTCTTTAGTAATGTTTTTATAGGTAGTCAAGGGAATGTGGGTGACCATTCTGCTCTATTGAACAGGTTGGCCTCGTTGGGTTTAGTGGGATTTATTCCATACATCGCATTGTTAATTGTTCAAATTAAAATGATATTAAAACAGATACCTGCCAAATTTCGAGTTTATTATTATATTGGTCTGATAGCCGCGTTCTTTATGCTTTTATCGAAAGGAATTGCAACATGGGAGATTTTTTATTTTATTTTTGCTTTTTTGCCATTTACTATTATATATGCGTCTGAAATCGAATAAAAAAATGTCAGAATTAAAGATTGTTTATTCATCTTATAAACCAAACATTGCTCCAACGAATCGGCTAATTTCCTTTCTACGGGGGCTGGACGAGTTAGGAATAGATACTCAGGTTACTTTCATCTACCCAAATGAAAAAAAGGATAGGTTGGATACGTCAGACTTCTCACATGTCTATGTTAACTATTTGTGGAAGGAAGATGATTCGTCTAATAAGATTGTAAAGTACTTGCGATCTTTCAACGTGGCCAAGCAGTACGCTCGTAATTTGGATAAAGGGACTAATGTTTTGCTCTTCGGTGGTAGCGAGTATGCACCGTTCTTCACACGACGAAAAGACCTAAACGTTTATCAGGAACGGACCGAGCATTATGGTGTAGTGCAGATGCATCCACTCTTTCTTCAGCGTCGCTATATTAAGGCCATACCTCAATTTAAGGGAATGTTTGTTATTTCAACAGCCCTTCGTGAGGCGTATTTGAAAGCTGGGGCGAAGAATGTGGTTATTGTCAATATGACGGTAGATTCCAACAGGTTCAAGGGATTGAAGAAAACTGGAGGTGTGGAACCCTATATTGCCTATTGTGGCACGGCTTCTAATAATAAGGACGGTGTTGATGACCTTATTAAAGCTTTTGCCATTGTGCATAAGGAGATCCCTGACATTAAGCTCTGGATTATAGGTCGAGCCCCGACCAAACAGGATGCATCAGGCAACAAGGATCTGGTTGGTTTGCTAGGTTTGGATGATAGCGTCATTTTTAAAGGGGTGATGCCGGCCAATGAGATGCCGCAATTGCTGAAGGATGCCACTATCGTAGCTTTGGCACGTCCTGACAGTCTACAAGCGCAGTGCGGATTCCCCACAAAACTTGGTGAATACCTGCTTTCTGAAACCCCGGTTGTGGTGACAAAGGTGGGCGATATTCCGCTGTTTTTGGAAGATGGGAAAACGGCTTTGCTGGCAGAACAAAAGAACCCCGAGGATTTTGCACAACGTATCCTTTGGGCGCTACGAAACTCCGAAGAGGCTGCTGTTATTGGACGGGCAGGTCGCGAAGTGGCCCTGCGGGAGTTTAACTACCTGACGGAAGTAAAAAAAATCGTTAATACAATATTGGGAGATTAGTATGAAACTTTTGATAACAGGTGACTTCTGTCCACAAGATAGAGTTGCCCGAAAAATAGAAAACGGCGAAAAAGATGTGTTCAGCACAATGGTGCTGAAACAATTAGCGCAAACTGACTATGCCATCACCAACTTTGAGTGTGCCGTTGCTGATGCGACTATAACTGGGATAAAGAAATGCGGTCCGCACCTGCGCTGTTCGGATAAGGCGGTACAGTTTCTGAAGGAGGCAGGTTTTGATTGCGTGACACTGGCGAATAATCATTTCCGTGACTATGGTGACGAAGGGGTTAAGCGGACATTGGCTGCATTAAACGCGCATGAGATTGACTATGTAGGAGGCGGAGAGAATATTTTGGAAGCCAGCAAGACATTATACAAGATTATTGACGGGATAAGCATTGCCATTATCAATGTCTGCGAGAACGAATTTTCCATTGCCAGTGAAAGCAGAGGAGGTTCAGCCCCCCTTGATGTCATTGATGTGTGTCATAGAATTAAGGATGCCAAGTCGCGGGGTACAAAGTATGTGATAGTTGTCGTGCATGGTGGTCACGAACACTGGCAATATCCTAGCCCACGAATGAAGAAATGGTATCGCTTTTTCGTGGAAAGCGGAGCCGATGCCGTGGTGAACCACCATCAGCATTGTTTCAGTGGTTATGAAGAGTATCAAGGTAAGCTGATTTTCTACGGTTTGGGCAATTTCTGTTTCGATTACCCAAAGAAGCGAGACTGTATATGGAATGAGGGTTATATGGTGTTGCTTGATATCAAAGAAGCGGGCATCAAACATGAACTTATACCATACCGTCAGTGTGATGAGACACCAACCGTGGAACTAATGACAGCCCCACAGAAACAGTCTTTCAACAAGACGGTGCAAGCTATTAGCAACACGATTAAGGATGATAGTCTGCTATATGAAAAAAATACCATTTTTCTGAAGAATAAAAAGGATACAATACTATGCCCGTTCACACCCTACATGAATGAATATATACGGGTTGCAGTAGGTCGACACTATTTACCATATTTGATACCCAAGAAGAAAATGGCTCAGATGCTTGACTTTGTTTCTTGTGAAGCACATCGAGATATTTTGGTAGAATCGCTACAGGAACATCTTGAAAAGTAATCTTCCCAAATAAAAAGTGTCAATTAGAGAACAGAATAATAAAGAATATAACGAAATTTCAATTATATGGCAAACAAATTAATAAAAGCATTTCGTCAACCACGAGTTGCTATTGAGTGGTTGCTATTACGAAGCCATCTCCTTTATGGAATGAGTGATGAGAAGTATTTGCGGTTTATGTGGAGGCTAAAGACAGGGAAAAAACTTAACCTTGACACCCCACAGACCTATAATGAAAAATTACAATGGCTAAAATTGTATGACAGAAAGCCAATTTATACTAACATTGTTGACAAGATATTAGTAAAGGAGTGGGTGAAGGATACTTTGAAAGATAACTCGTATATTATACCGACTTTCGCTGTATGGGATAATGTGGACGATATTAATCTTAAAGACTTGCCAGACAGATTTGTACTAAAGACAAACAACGGTAGTTCGAGTGCAGGTGTCATTATTTGTAAAAATCGAAACAAATTTGATATTAATGAGGCTAAAAGAAAATTATCCAAATCACAAAATAATAGTGTTTGGAAAGATATGAGAGAATGGCCATATAAGGACATAAAACCCAAAGTGTTTGCAGAACAGTACTTGGAGGATGCAAGTGGAGAGTTAACAGATTATAAATTTTTTTGTTTTGACGGGATGGTTAAGGCATTGTTTATAGGAACAGAGAGGTTCTCGAAAGAGGTGAAATTCGATTTTTTTGACGCAGATTTCAATCATCTGGATTTATACCAGATACACCCTATGTCGGGCAAACAGATTCCTAAACCAGATTGTTTTGATGAAATGAAGGCTTTAGCGGCAAAACTATCTAAGGGGTTCCCGCACGTAAGAGTTGATTTATATAATGTTAATGGAAGAATCTATTTTGGGGAGTTGACTTTTTTTCACCATGGCGGTTTTGCGCCATTCCATCCTGAAAAATGGGATTATGAATTTGGTAGTTGGATACATTTACCTGAAAAGAAGTATTGATTGTTTATGAAAAACACACTTATTTTCATAGGTCCCATGGGGCTTGGCTCTATTCCAAAGGCAGGCGACGGCATGAAAAACCAGCTGTTTCTGGATCGGTTTCTTCAAGTTTTCGACAAAGTAATAACTGTCGATACTATGAGTTGGAAGAAACGGCCCTGGATTATGGTTCGTTTGGTGTTTGTGTTGCTCTCTCACAGGAAAGCAAAGGTTATTATTTCAGCCAATCCGGGCAGTGCCGACACATTAATTGGTTTCATCAAAAAGATGCGACTACCCAACGTCTGTTTCTATTGGGTAGTTGGCGGTTCATTTCATAAGATGATAAAGGAAGGGCGGTTCAAGGTTTCTACTTACACTTTTTTGAAAGGAATCTTTGTGCAAGGTCAGTCTATGGCTGACTCTTTAGCGGAAAGTGGTTTGAATAACGCGGTTTATGTGCCTAATTCAAAACTCATTACCCATTATGGGGAAAAGCCGACTAAAAAGGACGAAACAATACACTTTGTTTTCCTATCAAGAATTGAAGAGTATAAAGGATGTACAGATATAATCAAGAGTGTGGATGCACTTAATCAAATGGGCTATAAAGGGAAGTTTGATGTGGCGTTTTACGGTAAGGATTCAAGTGATGAAACTTATGCAAAAAAATTCAACGATATGGTATCTGCGCACAATGAAGTTGAATTCAAAGGCTTGCTGAATTTAAGAGACACCCGTAATTATGATGAGTTAGCACAATATGATGTCATGCTATTCCCAACCTATTGGCACGGTGAAGGTTTCCCAGGCATTGTGATAGATGCATACATTGCTTCGCTACCCATCATTGCTTCGGATTGGAACCTGAACAAAGATGTGATTGAAGACGGAGTGACAGGATGGATTATTCCGACACACGATGTGGAAACATTGACGGAAAGGATGAAGTATGTCATTGACCATCCAGAAGAGGTGCAACGGATGTCGCTGGTTTGTCGTGAACGTGCCGCGCGATACGACAGCCGCATTGTGCTTTCGGAAGAGAATTTGAAAAAATTAGGTGTTTTATCATGTTAAAGTTTGTAGGTGACATTAGTTTGACCGACGGCTACTTTGATGTGGGCTTTGGTGTGGGTAGCAAATTAAAACAAGGTTTCAATCCTTTTCAATTTATCCAACGAAATGAAGAGGATTGCTGGATTGGGAATTTCGAAGGTGTTGCCTCTGAAACTAGCGAAAAAAAAGGCAATGCCGCATTGCAATTTAGGGTAAATCCTGAATATTTATCCCAACTAAAGCATTTCGATGTTTATGGCATTGCAAACAACCATGCTATGCAACATGGAGCGACGGCTTATCAACGCACTTTCGATTATTTGAGTTCGTGCGGGTGCTTGTGTTTCGGCGGCAATGCAAAAAAAACACAAATATTTGAGCATCAGGGCAGGAAAGTGAGTATAACCGGTTTTTCCCAGCGCATTGATGCGTTTTCACAAGAGCCTTGCTATTGGCACAATCCAGAGTACAAAGAGATAGAGCAAGAAATCCAGCAACTGCCAGAGGGCTCAATTAATATTGTGTTTGTGCATTGGGGCAATGAGTTCATCAACAGGCCTTCCTCACCGCAAAAACGTTTTGCCCATTGGCTGGTTGATGCTGGATTTGATTTGGTTATAGGAATGCACCCTCATGTGCTGCAAGGCTACGAGCAATACAATGGCAAATACATATTTTATTCTTTAGGTAATTTTGTTTTCGATATGCCTTGGGTACCCACTAAATATGGTGCTATTGTTGGCATTGACTTGTCAAAAGATGTGATTATGCCAATAGTGGAATATGTTAGGATAAACAATGAATTTGCTCCCGAACCTGTTACGGAAGACAAGGTTCCTGAAGCTTACAGGTTTGCAAATTTGAATAAAAGAATACAGATTGAAGACAACACAGAACAGTACCACGCTGAGATAAGAAAATGCTATCTTCTATACCGTAAAACTAATAGGAAGGATATAGTAGCGAAAATGTTGAAGCATCCTTCCATAATCAAGAACACTGTAAAAGACTTCATCAGCAGAAGATTGTCATAAATACCCTTGATCTATGTTGCACCGAATAATTTATAATGCGGGTGTTGCTCTAATAAACCCTTCGTTGAAAAAACACTACAAGTTTCTTATGGAAACTGATAAGTGGACTTTGGAACAGCTAAAACAATATCAGTTTGAGAAATTAAAAGTTTTTTTGGTTTTCGCATACGAGCACACCCCTTTCTATAAGGAAGAATTTGACAATGCCGGCATAAACCCATATCAGTTTGAATCATTCGACGATTATAAGCGCATTCCGATTATTGACAAAAGCGTCCTGTTAAAAAACACCGACAAAGTTCATTCCGATTATCATTTTGACAGGCTTATACAATCGGAAACCTCTGGCACATCTGGGGCTACCCTTAAATTCAAAAGAAACGAGGGATGGGATTCTGCCGCAAGAGCTGCATTATGGCGTGGATACCATTGGTATGGTGTGAGGCCATGGGATAGGAACGGCTACTTTTGGGGATACAATATTGATCCTTCCAAGGTCAGAAAAACAAAATTGGAAGATTGGCTGCAAAACAGGTTCAGGGTTTTCTCGTACGATGAAAAAGACATTATCGACTTTGCTTATAAACTAAAAAGAGCATCATACGTGGGAGGTTATTCTTCAATGATATATGAAACCGCTAAGATAGTTAATAGGCTTGGTATCAACAAAGACATTGACTTAAAACTGATACGTGGAACTTCGGAAAAGATTTACGAAAGCTATCAAGATGAAGTAGTAAAAGCTTTTGGCAGAAGAATAACAAGCCAATATGGTTCATCAGAATCCGGTTGTATCGCTTTTGAATGTCCTTGTGGGCACATGCACATAGCAATGGAAAATGTGGTTGTTGAGGAGGTTGACGGTGAGATAGTAGTTACAAATCTGTATTCGCACTCGTTTCCTATCATAAGATACAAACTGGGTGACAGTGTTGTTTTGGCCGATGAAAATGTGAAATGCGAATGTGGCAGAGAACACCCGATTTTATTGGACATTGTCGGGCGTGTTGGGAAGAAAATAATCGGCAACAAGCAAAGTTACCCTAGCCTGACACTCTATTATCTTTTTAAGAACTTAGGCTTGACAAAAAATATTACGCTCAATTATCAGGCAATACAAAACGAAAAAGGAAAGATTGTTTTGAAAATAGAACAAAACCAGCCGCAATATCAACCCGATTTGGAGATTGAAATTGAAAAGTATTTCCATGACGATGTGGCTTTTGAAATCCTTTGGGGGCAAACCTTGCATTCTATGAATGGAAAACTGAAGGATTTCATAACTGAATTAGAATAATGTTTTCAAGAACCATAAAAACTTAGTATATGCTATTTAATTCTGTTGCATTTTTGTTGTTCTTTCCGATTCTTTGCATAGTGTATTTCTGCATACCATCGGAGAAAATACGATTAAGAAATATTCTCTTGCTTGTCGCAAGTTATTATTTCTATATGAATTGGAAAGCAGAGTATGCATTACTGCTACTATCGAGTACGGTAATAACCTATGTGGCTGCGTTGGGTATTTCCCGTAGTACAGAAAAAGGTAGGAAAAAGTTATTCCTTGTTATTAGCATAGTCTTGAATTTGGCCATATTGTTTTTTTTCAAGTACTATAACTTTCTTGCTGATAATGTGGAGATGCTCCTAGGCAACTGTGGATTAAAAATAGATATTCCTGATTTCCCGCTGCTTCTGCCAGTTGGTATTTCATTCTATACTTTCCAGGCATTGGGTTATTCAATAGATGTGTATAGGGGAACAACCACGGTGGAAAAGAATTTTGTCACTTACGCATTATTTGTTTCATTTTTTCCACAATTGGTTGCTGGTCCTATAGAAAGGTCAAATAATCTTCTTCCACAGTTTAAAAAACAGCATCTGTTTGATTATGATAGAGTTATGGGTGGGGTGAAATTGATGCTATGGGGCTACTTTATGAAGCTTGTTTTGGCAGACAGGTGCGGTATTTATGTAGATGCCATATATAACAATGTCGCACATCACAATGGAGGTTCGTATCTTGTAGCATCTTTCCTGTTTCCATTCCAGATTTATGGTGATTTTGCCGGATATTCTTTGATAGCAATAGGCGTAGCTAAGGTAATGGGATTTAGTTTGATGGAGAATTTCAGGCGACCCTATTTTGCATGTTCTGTAGGTGAGTTTTGGCATCGTTGGCACATCTCTCTATCAACATGGTTTAAAGACTATGTTTATATTCCTCTTGGCGGGAATAGGGTTGGTAAAGCAAGATGCTATGTAAATCTGTTTATTACGTTTTTTGTGAGTGGAATATGGCATGGAGCTAACTGGACATTTTTTTGTTGGGGGACTTTACACGGTGGCTTGCTATGTATAGAAAAGGCGGTTGGCATAGGTAAAGTACAATATAAAGGTTTCAAAAAAATTATTCATTGGTTTATAACGTTCATACTGGTTTGTTTTGCGTGGGTGTTCTTCCGAGCAAACAATTTGAGTGATGCAATTACGGTTATTAGTGGTATTTTTACGAACTGGGGTACGCCAAAATTGGAGTTTGCTCATTGGTTTGCAATGGCGATAGCTTTTGCTATTCTATTTATCAAGGAGTATATTGACGAATTTCACCCAGTGCCAAGCAACTCAAGTTGGTTGCGGCCAGTAATGCAGCACATCTACATGATAGTAATGATTTGTTATATCTTACTATTTGGTGTTCTTAGCAGTGATCAATTCATTTATTTCCAGTTCTAATATTATATCCGATGAAACGTTTTGTAATAAGTTTATTAGTCATTTTGGTTGGTGTTTTTGCTTTAGACAGAATTGGCGGGCAGATAATGTGGTGGATTAATCAACATTCGCATGACGCTACAGCTCCGAAAATAAAATACCTTGTTAATGGAGTGAATGAAGACATCGTTCTGATGGGTACGTCCCGTTGCCAAGGACATTATGTGTCATCAATTATTGCAGATACGCTGGGCGTGAGTGTCTATAATGGTGGTATAGATGCGTCGGAGAATATTTTTTCACACTACATTATGTTCAGTCACATGCTGGCTAACCATACTCCCAAGGTTATTTGTTTAGATGTGCGACTCCATGATTTGTTGGTTGATAATGATTCGTATAAGTCAATATCATTCTTTGCCCCATATTACGGCAAAAACAAGCAAGCGGATTCCGTCTATATTACGGCAGGTACAGCAAACGAATACATGATATCCCATCTGTATAGATACAATAGTAAGGCTTCATCAAATATATTGGGTTTAGTTTACAATAAACAGACTGCTAAGGGTGAAGATCACGGATATATACCAATATTTAAACCTACTATTCCTGTGCAAATAAGTGATGAAATGATATTCCCCTTTAATAAAGAGATTGACAAAAACAAGTTAGATTACATGCAACGTTTTATCAATCATTGTAAGGAACGTAACATTATTTTGCTCTTTGTTGTGTCGCCAGCTCCAACCCATGTAGATGATAGTTACTATGCGACCATTAAATCATTTGCAGAGCGTAATGGTGTAACATTCATGGACTATCATACCCCTGGGTTGTTTCTTGACCATCCAGAGTACTTTAAAGATAGTCAACATTTATGGGACGAAGGTGCAAGAAAATTCTCTGAAATTTTTGCTAAAGATTTAAAAATACAGTTAAAAGAAAAGTTATAAAATGATTACAGTAATAACACCCACGTATAATCGTGTCCAGTATTTGGGGCAAGCGGTTGATTCGGTTTTGGCTCAAACTTATACCGATTGGGAACTTTTGGTCGTTGACGATAATAAGCCTGACTCGGATGCCCGAAAAGCCACGGCTGAGGTAATGGCTCGTTATACCGACCCACGAATCCATTACATTCAAAATGAAAAGAACATAGGTGGTGCTGCAGCACGCAATGTAGGAATCTTCCAAGCAAAGGGTGAGTATTTGGCCTTTCTTGACGATGACGATATGTATCTTCCGACAAGATTGGAAGTGCAGTACAAGAAAATGGTGGAGAATGATTGGGATGTTTCTGTGATGGATGGAGCTACATACAACTATGAAACGGGTGAAAAACTAACAGAGAGACACCAACGGATAAGGAATGGTATGACCAAAGATGAACTCAACAGAGCTCATCTTTTATATCACATCTCAGGTACCAATTCATTCATGTACAAAACATCGTTTATCCAGAAAATTGGTGGTTTTGATGATGTGCCTTCTTGCCAAGAGTATATATTGATGCAAAAAACGCTTGATGCCAATCCTAAATTTGGGTATGTGCCTGAAATTCATATCAAGAATTTCATGCATCCAGGCGACCAACTATCCACTGGTCCGAAGAAGCTTAAAGGACAGCAGTTGCTTTTTGCCAACAAAAAGAAGTATTTATATTTGCTTACCCGTAGTGAACGCAAACAAGTTATATGCCGCCATCATGGTGTGTTGTTCTTTGTCTATTTTAAAATGCACAAGTATGGCAAGGCAGGAATTGAGGCCTTAAAATGCTTCTTCTCAAGTCCCAAGCATGCTTGGCAATGGTATCAGGAATATAAAGCTAAAATAACGGCATAATGGAAAAGAAGAAATTAAGTTTTACCTATAAGATGCTTCGCAAACTTGGGTATAACTATTCCGAAGAGGAGTATGGCGATGTGACGGTTTGGAAGGTCATCGGTAAGTTTTTGGGAAACATAAGACTGAAGCATCTTGAAAAGAAGATGGACTGGGCGATATTGGAGCCTTTTGCTCCAAGAAAACTACGGCCAAAACTGATGCGCAAAATGGGTTGCAAAGTTGGCAAAGAGTGCTTTGTCGGCGATTATGTTAGAATTGACACCAGCCATGCTGACATGATAACTCTCGAAGACCATGTCTCAATTGCAAGTGGAACCAGGTTGCTTTGCCACCAACGTGATTTTAGTAATTATTGTGTTGGAGATGACTATATGGACTTAGGCTACACAGTTAAGCCAATAGTACTGAAAAAAGGCTGTTTGATTGGAATGGAATCAATGGTGCTGCCTGGTGTGACTGTTGGTGAAGGTGCGATTGTTGGAGCTGGATCATTAGTTACAAGAGACATTCCGGCCTGGACAATCGCATCGGGCAGGCCAGCAAGAGTCGTTAAGACAATACCCCAAAGAGAAAAAGGAAAAGAATGAAAAAAATATTAGTGATAGCAGCTCATCCTGACGACGAGGTTCTCGGCATGGGCGGAACCATTGCCAAACTGGTGAAGGAAGGCAGTGTGGTTGATGTATTAATTGTGACCGACGGCAGCTCGTCGCAGTACCGCGATTCCGACCATTTGGTTGAGATAATCGATGCCAAGAAAAAGGAAACACGGAATTGTGCCGATGTGTTAGGTGTTCGTGATATTTACTATGGTGGATTACCCGACATGAAGTTGGACTGCACACCACATATCGACATCAATCAGGCAATAGAACGTGTGATTGACGAGTTACAACCTGACACAGTGTTTACGCACTTCTGGGGTGATGTGAACATGGATCATCAGAATGTGTTTAAAAGTACATTGGTGGCGGCTCGACCTGTGATAGGACAGGTCGTGAAGGAACTATTTTGCTATCGTGTGCCGTCGTCAACTGAATGGACACCCAATAAGTCCGACACGATGTTTATGCCAAACTATTTTGTAGATATTGAAAAATATGTCGACCTGAAGTACAAGGCATTTGCCTGCTATGCAACAGAATTGCGTGAATACCCACACCCTCGTTCTGTGGAATATCTACGTGAGGCCGACAAGGCTGCAGGTTTAAGAGTGGGTCTATTGGCCGCAGAAGAGTTTGTTTTGATGCGTAAAATCGATTAGTGTATGTACAATTTTATCAAGCGTTGCTTTGACCTGCTGTTTGCCGTCTTGTTTCTAATTGTGTTCAGCCCGGTTTATCTGCTGACCATCATCATCATCAAGATTGCAAGTCCGGGGCCCGCAATTTACAAAGCTGTTCGTGTTGGAAAAGCCGGGCGGCTTTTTACATGTTACAAGTTTCGCTCCATGCGTGTGGACAGTGGTAAGGTACGCCTCACCACCTTGGAAAATGATGACCGTATTTTCCCTTTTGGCAAATTCATTCGCAAGGCTAAGATTGATGAGATGCCGCAGGTGGTGAACATCCTGAAAGGAGAGATGTCAGTGGTCGGTCCACGACCAGAAGACAAAGAGAATGCCGAAAAAGTGTATGTGGGTGAGTTTAAGCACATCATGGACGTGAAGCCAGGCTTGACCAGTACGGCCAGTTTGTATGACTACACCCATGGAGAGTTATTTGAGGATGAAGAGTCGTATGAAAAGATATTTATGCCGAAGAAATTGAAGTTGGAATTGTATTATGTCAATCACTGCTCTATTTGGTATGATTTTCTACTCGTTATGAAGACTGCTTGGCTGATAATGCTGAAAACTTGCGGTAAAGATGAGTTTGATGAGCCGAAAGAGTTGCAGAAATAACACTAAGGTCTTCTTTGTTCTGCTGCGAGCAGGCATGTGGAAGAATGTCAACGAAAACGATAACTTTAACGAAAAACTTTTTAGGGGTTTGGGTTGGGGTGAGGTTCAGAAGTTGGCTGAAGAACAATCTGTAGTTGGTTTGGTAACGGCTGGAGTAGAGTGTCTTTCGACATGTGGTATTCCGCTTACGGATAAGCTGACGCTTTTAGGTAAGTGTCAGTTGATTGAACAACGGAATGAGACGACGAACCGCTTTGTTGCCGAGTTGTTGCAGAGGCTGAATGAGGCTGGTATCAATGCTATTTTAGTAAAAGGGCAGGGGGTGGCACAATGCTATGCGAAGCCACAATGGAGGTCGAGCGGTGATGTTGATTTGTTGTTGGATGAGGAAAACTATAAAAAAGCAAAAGATTTTTTGCTGCCTATTGCTTCAGATTCTGGGAAAGAGTTTGAATATAATCAACATCAGTCGCTAACCATAGAATCATTTACTATTGAGTTACACGGAAGTCAGCGTTGCGGTTTATCTTCCAGGATGGATGCAGTGATAGATGAGGCCCAGCAAGATATATTTGAGAACGGCAAAGTTAGGATATGGATGAATAGCAACATGCCTGTAAATTTGCCTGCCCCTGACGAGGATGTGATCCTTGTTTTCACTCATTTCTTGAAACATTTCTATAAAGGTGGTCTGGGGCTAAGACAGATATGCGACTTGTGCCGGTTGTTGTGGACTTTTCGAGATGTGATAGATGTGTCAATGTTGGAGCATAGGTTGCAGCAGATGCGTTTGTCAACCGAGTGGAAGGCGTTTGCTGCTTTTGCCGTTGACTATCTAGGCATGCCTATAGAAGCAATGCCATTATATTCATCTGAAAGAAGATGGAAACGAAAGGCGAAAAGAATTTACTCTTTCATCATGGGGGTCGGGAATATGGGTCATAACCGGGATATGAGTTACTATAACACCAAGCCATATCTGATTCAAAAGGCGATATCGGTCAGGTACCGCTGTGTGGATTTGCTGCGCCACATGGCTATATTCCCATTGGATTCAATAAGATTCTTTCCCAGGATAATGATTAATGGTTTGCGAAGCGCAGCGAGAGGAGAGTAAGAATTATGGTTATTGATAAAAAACTACTTGACGAAGTGTCGGCTCAGGCCCAGGCATCGCCCCGGTTGCGGATGAATTTCAATTTTCATCAGTCGCTGGAGGACAAGTGCCATCGTATGCTTAATGCCGTGGAGCCAGGAACAGACATCCCCATACATAAGCATCCGGATAAAGATGAATCATTTGTGATACTCCGTGGCAAAGTGAGGTCAACAACATACAACGACGACGGCTCCGTTATCGACAGCGTCATCCTCAGCCAAGACGACGGTATCTACGGTGTTGACATCCCCAAAGGCGTCTGGCACAAACTCGAATCCCTCGAACCCGCTAGCGTCATCTTCGAATGCAAATCCGGCCCGTTTGTTCTGCATGAAACTGATGGTGTATTAGAAATCCCGAATAAGAAATGATTATTATGGGAGAACAATATTTTAGAGGCGGTTGGGCAGCCTTGGGAGCCAACGTCTTGAATGGGGCTGTTTCTGAATGGATGATTGATGTGATAAAGGAAGACATATCACGTTTCTCTGAAGCGATGATAGAACATTCTCCGCAATTATTTCTAGACAAGGAAGAGCAGATGCTTCAAATGAAACAGTGTCTTGAATTATATATCTATGGTTTAAGGATGAGATCAGATCAAAAGGTAGGTTGATGTAGGGGAATATGCGTAGATGATAAAAAAAATATAAAACATAATATCAAACACTCAAACATATGAAAAAGTATGTTTATACATTCACCCCCGAAACTATACAACAGTTATTCGGCTTTGAGGATGCAGAAAGCGAGTCGCCAGAAAGACTAAGAGAGTATTTTTTGAAAAAAGATACTTATGATAGCATGTTCGCAGACCTGCCATTGAGAATATTAGTTGGACACAAGGGTACTGGAAAATCAGCTCTCTTCAGAGTTCTTATGTCCGATGAAGAGGAAAGAGGCAGTCTGGTAGTAATGATTAAGCCCGACGATATAGCGGAAATATGTTTGGACCAATCAAATTTCCTTCTTCGTATAAGAGAATGGAAAGATGGATTACTCCGTATCATAGCGGAAAAAGCTCTTGCGCAATTGGGGGATGCGGGAGATAATAAATGGCTCTCATTCAAAAATAAAGGTATTGGACTTTTGGACTTTCTTTCTCAATCATCTGGAAAGATTAAAGAATGCGTTGATACGACAGAGATGCAGAGGCGGTGTGCAGAGAAATATTTGAAGAATAGAAGAGTTGTGGTGTTCCTTGATGACCTGGACCGAGGATGGCAAGGGAGGAAAGACGATGTGACTCGAATCTCTGCTCTATTGAATGCTGTTAGGGATTTGGCAAGTGAAAATAATGGATTGCGTTTCAAAGTGGCGTTAAGATCGGATGTCTACTATCTGGCAAGAACATCTGATGAGTCAACGGATAAGATTGAAGGCTCCGTTGTGTGGTGTACATGGACTAACCATGAGATTTTGGTTATGCTGATAAAGCGAATCTTGACATTCAATCATCAACAGGCTGACTATAGGCAGTTACTAAAGTCTGACCAGTTCCACCTTAGCACCTATCTTGATGATGTATTTACAAGAAAGTTCGAGGGGCTTGGAAAATGGTCAGATACCTTTACTTATAAGGTGTTAATGTCAATGATAAGGAAAAGGCCTCGTGACCTTGTGAAACTTTGTGCGCTGGCTGCATCACATGCATACTCATCAAAATCAAATATCATTAATACGGAGCATTTGAGAGCCAGCTTTGATGAGTATTCTCAGGGACGTTTGCAAGATACCATAAATGAATACCGCTCAGAACTACCCAACATCCAGGATTTGCTTCTGGAAATGAGACCAACTACAAAAGAAAAAACAGCTAAGAAAGGCTTTGTGTACACTACTTCAGACTTACGAACGAAGATTAGGAATGTAATGCAGCACCATAAATTTATTTTGGCTGGTCAGCAAGCGTCAGAGAGTTCTCTCATTAATTTTCTATATAAAATCATTTTTATTACAGCAAGGAAGACGGTGGGGGATGAGATAAAAAGGATGTATTTTGAAGAAAACAGATATCTTACAAATAAATCTGTAGATTTTGGCTTTGATTGGGAGGTCCATCCAGCATTCCGCTGGGCATTACAGCCAGAAGATGTGAATGGGATTTACCAACGGCTTTCTGTTAATACTGATGATTGAAAAGACGGACAGACGGGAAGTCGGGACGGGGGAAGGAGGACAGGGCCTGGCCCGATCTCTCTTTTCAATGATTTGCGCAAAATTGCCCCTGTTTCAACAGGAAAGGGGACAAGCAACATAAACAAACAAAGATTGGCTATAGCCGTGTGATATGGCTACGATGCTTCATGGGTTGAAATAACGGATTGTATTTATTTAATGTAATGGGAGAACAATATTTCAAAGGAGTGTTTGCGGCGTATCTAGGGGCGAACTTTATGCATGGGCCAGTTCCTGAATGGCAGATAGATGTGGTAAAGGAAAATATTTCACGTTTCTCTGAAGCTTTGATAGAACAATCACAAATCACATATCAAGAAAAGGAGAATCAAAAACGCCAAATGAAACAAAGCCTCGAAGTGTATATCCAAGGCGTGAAAGATGAATTGAGAGCGAATGGAAGACTCGCGTAGGATAGAGGGAATCATGGAATTACGTATGGTAATGCAAATAATATGGATAATGCGGTAACTGTTATTGTGGGGGCAGGTGCAGTTTTGGACTTTGATCACAAAGGCATTTACCCATCTGTGGGAAATATTACAGAGGAGGTGCTTAAGCTTGGCATTCAGAAGGTTGAAGGTGGCGAAAGACTATTCTTGCGTGAATTATATGACCATGTTGTTGGTGCATTAACCAAAGTGTCAGAGAAGACCCATATTAGACAGGTTCAATTAAACTTTGAGAACTTGTTGCATGTCATAGAGATGTGTATTGCATATAGTGGTTGCTGGCGCAAGGAATACATTTCATGGCTCGCATTTCCTGAGTTCGGAGCCTTAATTCAACCAGCAAAGTTTTTGAAAGATATTCATACGTATGATTTCATTAGGGCGGCATCAGGGCTGCAAAAGACAGTAATGGATATTGTGAATCAATATGATGTTTCTTTCGAAGAGGATGCGTCTAGGGAACATTGGTATCGAGACTTTTGGAAATCCCTGTCAGGAAGATCGAATATATTTAATCTGAATTATGACAATACGATAGAGTATAGTCTTGGTGAGTATGAGGATGGATATCTTCCGATTAAAGAGGGGGAAGATTATAGTCGTTTTTCAGCGAAAAACTATTATGAGAATCGAAGAGGACTATCAACAATTGCACACCTACACGGTCAGATACTGTTCAGCGAGGCAAAGTCATACCCATTTGATTATAGTACACGGGACTTGGTGAAAAATAGAGATTATCAGACTGTGTGTAATAATAGAGCTGGAGGACAACTCCCACCATCAAATCAGGCTAAAGAAGAGTATTTGCAACCTGTTATTGTGTCAGGTTCGAGGAAATTGGAGAAGATGACGTTCGTTCCCAATAATGTTTATTTGTCGGATTTGACACGAAAGGTTGTTGAGAATAACCGATTGATGATTATTGGTTATTCATTTGGGGATTTGTATCTGAATGAGATTTTAGGATTGGGAATGGCTGCGCATGGGGATGATTTCAGGGTGGTGATAATAGATAAGTTTCCATCATATATAAACTCATATACTTCTTGGTTACAGTATTTGATACATGGATGCAATCCGCAAGAATACACTTTTGTATCAAGACTTGCTGAAAATAGGCTGTTTGTTGAGGTGGGGCAGGAAGAGTTTCCGTTTATTGTTGGAAAATACGGCACTCCTGTGCTTTCAGGTAATGGGAGATTGATGATGTGTATAAGCGGCTTCAAAGACGCTGTTGTTAACCATGGGGAAGCAATAAGAAAATATCTTTTTATATAGTTATTACGCAAGATGGAAGGTTGATGGCAAAGTACAATGAGGTGGTTGAGTTCATTCAAACCAACCAACGTAATCCGCAAAGTATGTGGATGAAGAATGAAATATGGTCAATTACCTCAAACATATTAGCAAACAAATGAATCAAGGGCTATTGAAGGAAGAGGGGAGAGCGGCGTTTAAGAAGATGATGGAAGAGAATATGCATGGGAATCAATATCAATGAACATCATATTATGGATATGGAATTTTCGTATTTTGCAAAATTTAGTTTTGAATTACAAATGCCGTCTTGCAAAGTAGGCAAGGAGGGCATATATATGACATTGGATTCATTGATTAAAAAAAAGGAGTCCAATGGAGTTCCTATTTTTAGATGGGTAGGTATAGAAGATAAGGTTGATAGTATAGAATGTCGTTATAGTAATATGCCATTTGCAAACCTGTTCTTCAGTGAAGAATTGTCGGTACGTGATAGTGGTATATTTTTTGGCTATACAGAAAAGACCGATCAGCAATTAATGCTACCTAATTTGCTGTTTTTTGTCAATATGCTTATTGGCGCCATCAAAACGTCAGAAACGATAAATGATGGGTTTGAAAAGCATAGTGTTAATTGCCATATTCGCGTTGAGAATAATGGAGATTGTTATTTCTATGAGAAGTATAGCCCACTGGCAGTGGATTATTCTAGAATGCTTAAATATGGTATTGCCAAAGAGGTTGATTTTGAGGTTGATATTGAGGCGAAGAATGACCTCTATCTATTGGTAAATCATTTTTATCAGCAGTACAAGTGCCCACAGAGCATAGAAAACCCCTTCGTAACTGTAGATAAAAATAATTTCTGGCAGTATTATGGAGAGCTCTGAACAGGAAGAAAGATATCAAATCGAGTTGGTCAACTTTCTCGATGCCAAACAGGATAAAGTCAAGGTGATGATATGTCAACTTGACTTTGACCAGATGGCTTATGAGCAAGGACACAAACTCTGTTTCGTTTCTAATTCCACCAGTAATCGGGATTACATTCGATACTTTTTGAATATAGCTATAAGACAGCGGGTAGATTTACTGGTTTTTCCAGAATTGGTCATACCTTCAGAGTTTGTTGAAGAGTTGGTTACGGTCTCTGCCCAATACGATATGTATATTGTTGGGGGCACTCACTATAAGCAGGTTGAGAATGGCTTTCTTTCGCTGTGTCCAATAGTTACACCGCATGGGGTGTTTTCTACAGAAAAAATAACGCCTTCGCCTTATGAGGTTTCAAGCTTTAAAAACAGATCAGACGGTGCCATAAATGGTAAGAGGATATATCGTCTTCAGGGAACTAAAATTGGTGACTTGGCGGTAACAATATGTATGGACTACACGGATGATCAATTGAGGGTGGCTTTAGGAAAGGAAAATTTGGATTTCCTTGTAGTGACTGCCTTTAATTCTAAGACAGATGAATTTGCCTGTACCATGCAATCTGATGTACAAAGGTCTTCTGACGGGTTATATCTGATATATTGTAATGTGCTATCCAAGACGAAGGGCGGAGAGGGCAGAAGTTCTTTATATGCTTCTGTTGACGAGTGCTTTAAGAAAGAGTTTAAGGAGAACGGGTGTACAGACCTGAATCCAAATAACAAGATTTACGAGTTTTCAGAGAATAAGACCTATTGTATATTTGAAGTTGATCTTGTACATAAAAAGCCATACAAAAGTAAGAATGGTTATACTATTCCGAATGTTAGGGTGATTGAAGAAGATGATGCTCAGATGGATGAACGGAATAAATTCATTGAGGCTATCGGATCAACAGAAGAAATATATAAACTCATTGACCACTTCTACGTGAAGCCGCAGGAGTATGATGAGATGATGGATTTACTGGAAAGAGAGAATGTTCTTGTTATAACAGGTGACCCAGGTATCGGAAAAACATACACTGCCATTCATTTCCTTCTAGAATATTATAAGAAGGATTTCAGACCGACCTGGTTCTATGGATTGGGCAAGGAAGATAGGGATATTCAAAAGAAAAAGTTGCTTGATTTTGAACCGCAGAAAAAAGATGTTGTATATATAGAAGATCCTTTTGGTCGGACAGTTTTCGAAAACAGGGAAGAGTTAAAGACTCTATTCTCTAATCTTGTGGAAAAATTCAGGGCATGCAAGGCCAAACTTATTATCACCTCTCGTTCGGAGGTTTTCAAGCAGTTTGAGAGAGAAGTGGTAAGCGGCGACAGACTTGAAGCTTTCAAAAAAGAGTTGAATGTAAGGAACCCTTCTTATAGAAAAGAAGATTTACGGGAAATTGCTAAGAGATATATTGAGGCTTATACTAGTTGGGCGCATAATAAAAAACTGTCTGGAATTATCTATGACGGAATAGAGAGAGAACTACTAATCTCTCCCTTTATGATTTATAACATGGTTCGAAACCATTCGCAAGCTGTGGATGCTGCCATGTTGAGAAAAGCTGTTGCTGAAGCCAGAAAGTCTGACCTGGTAACACAATTTGCTGATGAAATAAAGATGGTTTCCCACCCAGGAAAGATATTGTTGTATCTTGTCCTGTTTTACGGCAGGAAAAACATAACGCTTGTCAGGGAGATGTTTGAGAAGGTTCAACTTTCCCTTTTGGAGAAGACCAGATTTGAGGGCTCAGCATTCTCCTATGAACTAAAAGGCCAGGAAGACCATAGAATACAGAGATTGGGCGCACAAATTCCGGTGTATAGGTTTTCACATCCTACATATGAGGAAGCTCTGATAGAATTAATACAAAAGGACTCAACAAGTGCTTTGGTTTCAGAAACTTGTTTGACAGAGATAGTCAAAAGGGACAGCTGGATGGCTGTAGATATTTTCAAACGGTTTGTGATACGCTATCCAAAATATTTGGAAGAATGGATGAAAGATGTTATATCACAGGGCTTTAGATACTACTCCGATGCTGATAAACTAGAATTGACGAGAAAGATGCTTCTCTCAGATTATCCTGTATTCCAAGAAATGGCAAAAGGTCTATATCCCATTGAGGCAGTTTTAAAAGAGTTATATGAGAAAGAGAACGACCGCTTGCTTGAGTTGAGATTGAGGATGCTGAATAGAAGAAAAGAGGAATTGGTTAATATAACAGTTGACTGGGCAAGAATTTTCTCGACTAAAAGAATAAGTGGGTTGCATCCAGCAGCATTTCTGACGTGTTATGCTCTGGCTTCTGCGGTTGATGATTCGCTTATTTTTAGTATTGAAGACAATTTCCAGAAAACTGATATTGTGAGGAAGTTTATCCTGTTGCCTACAGAAAAACAACGGGAGGAATTCAACGAGATACTAAGCGATACATGCTATTGCGATGTATATGAAGATTTAAAGAACAAGATTCCTGAGGATATAATGGGTGAACGTGTCAATAAACGCAAATACGTTAGTATTCTCAGAAAATATATTCTCAAAAAAGAAGACCCCAAAGGCGAAGTCCATTTGGATGATGGTGCCATGAGAGCTGTAAGGAGATCTGCCAAAATATACCCAATAGGAGTAACAAAGGTTGTTGGCGATTTTGAGAATGGGGATATTGTATATCTTGTCAACGAACGGTTTAATCAGAAAGTACTATCGATGATTGAACTGTCTTCACGGGATATAAGAAAATATAAGGGACTCCATTCCCCAGAAATATATGATATTGAGGGGGAACTCGTTTCAACCGTGGTGTCTAGGCCTTATTACAGGGACATAAAATCAAAAAGATATAAATAAACAATCTTTAATAGATGGATACCAGTGAATTTATAGCACTATGTGACGGGGTACAAGCGGAAGAACGTACTACGAACCTTCATGGTAGCGTATATGAAGAAGGGTGTGTACGGATAAAAGATGCTTTAACTCCCAATGGGGAAAAAGGTACACCCTTTGCTGAATTCAAGCAGCTTCGTACAGGTTTCATCTACCTTTCCATCATTGACGATTCGAGAGACTATAGTCCATACTACTATATTCTTGAAAAAATAAGCGGCTATTTTAATGGTAGTACGGCACTTATAGCAGATTGGAGTAACAAAGTGTGGAAGGATGTAATAGCTTATGCAAAGTCGCTGCCGGAGTATCCAAAAACCGATGTTTTTTCTAATGAATTGACCAGGGTGAGGGAAAGAGAACGTGCAAGGGCAGCCAAGCGTTTGACTGCATTGGGGGCAGTGCTTTCTGTCAAGGATTGTGATTTGATGGTTGACTATCAGGAAGGTGTATGTGAAAGGATAGAGCAGTTGCTGTGCGAGTTAGGAGGAGAGAACGCATTGAATATGATGCTTTCGAAACTGATGTATAAGAAAGAATATGGTCGTTATCTTGTACCACATCAAGGAAATCAGCCTATGCTAACTTCGGTGGAATTAGAACTGCCATACGGATACCTCTTCAATTTATGCCTGAAACATTTGAAAGATAAAGGTTCGAGGACTGATATACCGCAAAAATGGAAAGAACTAACGGATATCCTCAAAGACTACTGTGTAGCTGTCTATGATTCTCAGAAATTTGATATTTGGACAGACATTATCTTTAAACAAAACGAGGTGGTTGGGGTGGTTCATGAAATGATACTGCGTTTCAACCTTTATACTTTACCACAATCAGGGGTCTCGTTTACTCTTGCTTGGTGTAGATACTTATGTAAGGTGGTGAAAATGGACAGCCGTTGCGAATACCTGACAAAGGAGAGGCTCTCACATGCGGAGCGTATGATGAACTGGGCAATGGATGTTTCGAGTAATAAAGTTTGCAAGCACGTTAAGAAAGGGAACAAAGAGGGTAGAATACTTGAAGCAAACAAAACTGGAGTAGAAACACAGGTGTTTATTAGGACAGAAGTTTTGAATTCGAGATTCACGACACCTGATGACTATAAAGAGCTGAACGGAATGAGGCATCCCGTCATAGAGACAGATGATGAATACATTTTGTTGCCAAAACCATTGGCGGTATGGAGCTGGTATGAAGCCATCTATAATATAATCAAGAAGAATAGGGATAGGGAGGTGGTCAAGTGTATCGGATATGTGATGGAAGATTTCATCCGCAATAAGATGCGGACGCATGGTCTGGCTGTCCATACCGGCGAATATAAATATGATGGCGTAGAAGGTGAGGTGGATTTTTTGGTACAAGGGAAACGGGCTGATGTCTATATAGAAAGCAAGAAGAAATCGCTGAGTTTGAAAGCCCAAGGCGGCGATGACTATTATATATGGGGTGATTTGTATGAGTTTATAGATTCACAGATGCAGTGTGTGCGTCTTGAAAATGGGGTTAGGAATCATGGCCCTATTACTCTTACAGATAAAAAGACTGGCGAAACGTATGCCTATGAGTGGAAAGACAAGGTTATAGACCCCCTTGAGGATAATCCATCAGAAGAAGTCGGAAAACAACGTTATGTGGTTAAGGCGACAATGACCTTAAAGGAGTATGGCCCCATGCAGGACAAAGTGGTGTTGTCGAATATTATCAAAAGTCTGTTTAACGGAGGTATTGGTGCAACTTTCGATGCTAATGACACGGAGCACGATGAAGAAGACCAGGAACGTATAAATAAAACATACAATGACATCAACGAAGCGTTGGTGGAATTGACAGATTACTATAATCAAATCGGAAGAGGCAGGGATACATTCTTCTGTCGATTCTACAGTATGGAGCAGATGTATTACCTGATAAGAAAGGCTAAGGATCAGGATCAATTTGTTGAGTTGTTGAGAGGAAGTTTTGTAACTACTGGTACAGAGAATTTCTGGAATGAGACATTTGCGATGGAGCGAATGAATAGGGTTGTTTGAGAGTATTAGCGACCGTGGCGTTTGTCTTGCTTCGACATGTACAGTTGCCTGTTATTAACCAAATAATTGAAAACGAAATTAAGACTATAAGATTATGCAGAAAATAGATTTAAACGGCAAGACTATCCTTGTGACGGGTCATGCAGGTTTCATAGGTAGTAACCTTGTAAAGCGGTTATTTGCTGATATGACTGCAGGGACGATTGTGGGAATTGATAACCTGAATAACTACTATGACACAAGTCTCAAGGACTATCGTCTTGAGATGTTGGATGGAAGAAGTAAGAGGGAAGATGTGAAGGTGAACTATGTGTCGGTGAAGGGTAGTATTGCTGACAAGGAGTTGATAGATAAACTATTTGCAAAGTATAAGTTTGACATTGTGGTCAATCTTGCAGCACAGGCAGGAGTACGATATAGTATTGAGAATCCTGACGTGTATATTGAAAGCAACATCATTGGTTTCTACAACATCCTCGAAGCCTGCCGCCACAACCTCGTGGAACATCTTGTGTATGCATCGTCATCCAGCGTGTATGGCGGCAACAAGAAGGTGCCTTTTGCGGTGGAGGACAGGGTGGACAACCCCGTGTCGCTCTATGCCGCCACCAAGAAGAGCAACGAGCTGTTTGCCCACTGCTACTCGAAGCTCTACAACATCCCCAGCACGGGCCTGAGGTTCTTCACCGTGTATGGCCCTGCCGGAAGGCCCGACATGGCTTACTTTGGCTTCACCAACAAGCTGCTGCGTGGCGAAACCATCCAGATCTACAACTACGGCAACTGTCGTCGCGACTTCACCTATGTGGATGACATCGTGGAGGGCATCGTGCGTGTCATGCAAGGGGCTCCCGAGCGCAAGAACGGAGAGGACGGCCTGCCCGTGCCTCCCTATGCGGTGTATAACATCGGCGGCGGCCAGCCTGAGAACCTGCTGGATTTCGTTAACATCCTGCAAGAGGAGTTGGTTCGTGCCGGTGTGCTGCCCAAAGACTACGACTTCGAGACCCACAAGGAACTGGTTGCAATGCAACCGGGTGATGTCCCCGTCACCTACGCTGATTCCGAAGCCCTGCAGCGGGATTATGGCTTCACACCTAAGATTACGCTGAGAGAAGGACTGAGGAAGTTCGCCGAGTGGTATAAGAGCTACTATAAGTAAGTGAATGGGGGATAGTGATTAGTGAATAGTGATTAGTGAATAGATTTGTTGACTTCTTACATATTACATTTTACATCTTACTTCGTTAGTGATGAGTGATTGGCGGACAGCAGAAATGCTGTTCGCCTTTTTTTTACATGTGAGAGTTGCTTCTTTGATGGATTATATATGCGGTGCGATAAATGGTACTCTTTTATTTAACTAACAACAATAAAAACTAACCAAAAAAAACAAAGAAAATGGAAAAAAACTGAACCTTGAAGAGAGGGTCAAGCTGTTGGAGATTCGGATGGATCGCGTGTGTGCTGCCTGCAGCAGCCCCATCGCCCTGCCGGCGCTGCTTCCGACAGAGAGGCAGCCGCAGCCTGCCCCACAGCATTGCGGCCTCGACAGCTACCAACGGGCCCACTGGGCCGACGTGTACAGCCGCCTCGTGGCGGCGGGATTGCTGCACTCCGACGAGGTGACGAGCGCCAACTTCACCTTCCTCCTCTGCGGCATCGGTACACCAGCCTCCGGCCCCATCCATTGGCACGGGACAACACGCGGCCTGGCCTACATGGTGCGCAACTACTTGCAATCCAGATGGGAAGTGGCGCTGGCGGCCTTCAACGACAAGAACAACAGGCCGTTACCACCAACTCTCAAAAACACCAAGGCGCCCAGCCCCCAAACCGCGCGGACAATAGACCGCTGTTTCCGCCCAAGGGACTAAAAGGACTAACGCAGGGACTAACGTCCAGAGTACCCTGTGACTAAAAAAAGGACTAAAAGGACTAATTAAGCATCGGAGTCGCCTCCGGTGCTTTTTTTTTGTCCTATCTTTGCCGCCGGATTGAAAGAAGAAAATCCAACGTTTGTCAACCCGAGCGGAAGTGAGGAGGATGTTCTCGAGTAAATGGCCAAAGAATCCGACCTTCTTCTCACAAAACCCTCACAACAATGAAAAACGACAAGAAAAAGATCCAAGTGGAACAGATCACAACGCTCAACGGCATGATGACCTTCGGCATCATCGACAACCGGCAGCACATCCTCGACTTCGTCAACACCGGCTACGCCGAGATGGACCCCTTCATCGCCGACTGCAAGGTCCAGGCCATGCGCGACGGCAACGTCTATATCACCGAGAAGGCCAAGCGCGTGCGCGGCAAGGCCCTCTTCCGCGAGGACAACGCCTCCCTCACCCTCGGCCGCGACCATCGCTACTACTTCGTCTTCACGCTCCCCCAAGAGCACCTCCCCGAGCTCCCCGAACGTCTCGTCTTCCAGTCCCTCGCCATCGCCCAGAAGGTAGGGCAGATGATCTCCGACCCGATAGGGAAGAAAGCCTCGAAGAAGTAGCCTACCCACCCAGGCAACGGTCTCAAGTCTCAGTCTCAGTTGAAAAAAAAAGTCGTTTCTAACTCCCTTTACCCTTTCTTTTCTATTATAATTATTTAATAATAAGATAGATAGAAGAAGAGCCGGATGTGCATATGCCTTTTAAAACAACTGAGACTCTGAGACTGAGACTGACAACAGGAAAAAACAACATCAAAAAATCATTTAATTTTCAAGAAAATAATGAGTTACAATATCTTCAACCGTGTGGCACCTCCGATGCCCAAGCCCTCAAAAGGCACAGATTTCTGCAAATTTCTCCTCTCAAAGGCATCAAAAGAGATGCGGGAACCCCTCGTTCCGATGGTCATACCCGCCCTGGCGGCACATCTGAGCGGAGTCTCATTCCTCTATTCCGACAACAAATTCTACGAACTATGTGGCCAAATGGGCCATCTCATCGGCCCTTCGGGCATAGGAAAGGCCCAGTTGACGCACCTGATTGAGAATGTCATGCGCTCTTTCCGCGCCCACGACGAGACCGAATACCAGCGCCTGGCCGACTGGCAGCGCCAGGTGAAGACCCGCAGCTCGAACAAGGAGAAGCCCGAACGCCCCGATGTGGCCTTCTGGTTCCCGCCGGCCGACCTCACCAACGCCGCCTTCCTGCAGAACGCTATGGCGCTCGAGAAACAGGGCGGCCGCACGCAATACCTCAACCTCCCGGAGGTGGAGATGGCCGACCGCATGTGCGGCAGTCACCGCCAGGTGAGCCAGACCGTCCGCAATATCTACGACATGCAACGCGGCGCCGGCGCCCTGCGCGCCACCGAGCAAGGCGTTACCGGCGACCCCGTCCTCCGCGTCAACCTCACCTTCAGCTCCACCCCCGACGCCGCCCGTGCCTTCTACAAGAAAGACCTCACCAACGGCTTCTTCGGCCGCATCCCCTTCGCCTACAAGGCTCGCGGCGAGCGCGACGGACGCATCCCGCGTCAAGGGACCTACGACAAGACCTTCCTCGCCCAGCTTGACGAGTACCTCCTGAGGCTCGACAACTGCAAGGGACACTTCGAGGTGAAGCAGCTCAACAAGGTCGCCGACCAGCTGGCGGAGGAAATGGCCCGTCTCGCCGACCTCGCCGACGACGACACCCTCTTCGAGCTCTCTCATCGCAGCATCTTCGCCGCCTGGAAGAAAGGCGCCACCCTCTGGATCCTCAACGACCAGGACTGGACCCGCTCCATCGGTGAGTTCGTGGTGTGGTTCTGCTACTATGACCTATGGTCGAAGGTGCAGGTCTTCGGCGACCTGTTCAAAGGGACAGACCTCCTTGCCGACGAGGTGCAGCGCAGCGGCCCGAAGAATATGCTCGACAGCCTCCCCGACACCTTCAGCCAGGCCCAGCTCGAAGCCCTCCGCGCCACCCTCGGCAAGAGCCGCGAGGGAACGCACCACCAGCTCAACGTATGGAAAAACCGCAGCTTCATCACCTACAACGACCAAACCGCCCTCTACACCAAAACCGATTCCTACCTGAAAGGAGGGAAGATGTAAGATGTAACTAGTGACTAGTGGATAGTGACTAGTGGATAGTGGAAAGAAAGCTGTGAGCTGTGA
>ODAJ012148056.1_pt1 | contig 49503 bp, 43 predicted proteins | sample 1539241 | NCBI WGS metagenome assembly ODAJ01 (sample SAMN02144231, study PRJEB22623) | gut metagenome | biome: sheep rumen | host: Ovis aries | place: New Zealand | reverse complement strand
GATGATTCTATTATATCAGATAAGAGGTAGAAATAGGGTTTTATATGAATTTTTCAAGGTACTATTGGCAGGGCTTTTGACCCCAACATCCTCTATATTATATTATAAAAATGGAAGTCTGTAAAACCATCCTTTATATCATCCTCCCAGGAATATTTTAACCTCGCATTTTCAGGAAAAATTGTTGATTTTATAGGCAATTTATTATATGATAAAAAAGAACAATATTATTCTGCTTATGTTTTGGCAGATATCTACAACTATCCTGCAGTGAAGGGATTCGCGACATTAACAGCAATATCCTCCTGCAGCAATTTACGAAAGACCTGGAAAGGAGTTATGTCACATGAAATCAACATTTAACGTGGAGTTCGGTTCCAATCAGATTGAAAGCAAGGCTGTCATCGCAAATGCTAAAAAAGTATGGGTTGATGAAGGCGGAAAGAACCGCAAGGTAAAAGACCTTAAGACCATGGACTTATATGTTAAGCCTGAAGAGAATGCTGTATATTATGTGTTCAATGAGGATGAGTCCGGCAGCTTCCCACTTTATGAATAATCCGACTATTCACATTAGATGTAAGTGATAATAAGAGGGCAGCCCAAGGGGATTGATCAGATGGATCCCCTTGGGCTGCCCTTTTTTTCTACAACTCTTTTTAATCTTTTCCCAACCTGCAATAACCTTGCAGGCTTTTAATTTTGCAGGCTCTTAATTCATTCTATCATTCTCAAACTGCCAAAAAACAGACTGGACCAGGATCAGACAGGAAGGGTTATACAGACTGCCGGTCCAGGTCGAAATAGAAATCGACACCATTCTCTTTATTCTCCACCCCGTAGGCCTTGCCATGGGCATCCATAGTGGCCGCCACTATAGACAGGCCGATGCCATTACCCCCGTACTCCCTGGTTCTGGCCTTGTCTACCTTATAGAACTTAATCCAGAGCTTGTCTAGTTCTTCAGCCGGAATAGGCTTGCCATCATTATAGACATGAACCCGGAGAGAGTCGGCAAGATTCTCAAACCATACCCGGATGACACCATCCTTATAGACATGGTTGAGGGCATTGGACAGATAGTTGCTGAAAACCTCCTCGATCATCAACTCGTCAGCCCAGACATAAACAGGACCCTTTTCCTCAAAAATCACCTTATTATTCTTCTTGCTAAAGAGGATGGTTGAGGAATTGATCTTGTTGGTAATCAGCTGGCAGATGTCAAAACGCTGGATCTCCACCTGATTATTACCGAACTCAATCTGGTTTAAGTTGAGCAGATTTCTGACCATACCATTCATCTTTTTGGCTTCGTCGATGATGACCTCACAATAAAAGTCCCTGCTCTCCTGGTCTTCATTGACATTATCCTGGAGACCCTCGGCATAACCCTGGATCAGGGCTATGGGAGTCTTCAGCTCATGGCTGACATGGGAGAGGAAGTCCTTCCTCATCTCATCGATCTCTTCCTTTTTCTGGATGTCTTTTTGCAGCTGTGCATTAGCTCCCTTAAGCTCACTGATGGTCATCTCCAGGGTCTCTGAGAGCTCATTCATACTGTTGCCCAGCATCCCCAGCTCGTCAGTCCTGTTCACCTCTACTTTGGCATCGAAATCCAGGGAAGCCATACGGTTGGCCACATGGGCCATATCCTTGATGGGCTTAGTGAAAGAAGACGCAAAAACAATGATGACAATAATACCCGCGAACAGACCTATGGTACTGATATTAACGATAAACCGGTTGCTGATCCGGGCAAAATCCTTGATACCATCCAGGGAAATCTGGATACCGATCTGCAGATCACTCCCAGGTTCTACCTTGTAGGTCGAAAAGAGATAGAGACCCTTCTGGGTATTATTGGAGGTAATCTCACATACACAGTAGCCATTCTTTTCAATAGCCGCCCGGATCTCTTCCTCCTTGCCGCCTACCTTGCCCAGGAGAGACTTGTATTCATTAACCACAGAATTCTGTCCGCTGTTTTCCTCACCGAAGAAGGCCATCTGCTCCTCATAGTCCCACATATACTGGAACTGGCGGTACATGACCCTGACTACATTGGACCTGCCGCTGCCGTTGGTATAAATATTCCGGTAAGAATTCTTGGCTACACAGATAGTCATGTTGGTCTTGCCCACCAGGGCCTCCAACTCCTGTCTGGCATCCGTATTATCCAACTCGAAATCCTCAAGGGAATACCTGTCCAGGAACTTATTCACTTCCTTGAGCATATTGGTCATGACCTTCTCCTCATAAGAGATGTAGTACTGCTCCCCCAGCCGGTAATTGAGCAAAACCACCAGACTGATAATAGCCATCACCAGAGCAGTCAGAATCAGGACCATTTTTATCAAAATAGAATTCTTCATATTATCATTCCTGACTTACCTCGAACTTATAGCCCATACCCCAGATCGTCTTGATGTACTCACCCTTGTCTCCCAGCTTGCTTCTCAGCTTCTTAACGTGGGTATCAATGGTCCGGGCATCGCCAAAATAATCGTAATTCCAAACATTATTAAGAATCTTCTCCCTGGAGAGAGCCACACCCTGGTTAACCACAAAGTAATTGAGCAGTTCAAACTCTTTGAAGCTTAAAGTGATCTCCTTGCCGTCGATGCGGACCTCATGGGCTTCGATATCCAGCTCGATCCCGCCAGCCTCGAGAACTTCGCCGGCAGCCAGGGTATTACTCCGTCTGAGGATGGCTTCCACTCTGGCCACGAGAATCTTAGGACTGAAGGGCTTGGAAATGTATTCGTCAACTCCCAGGTCAAAACCTGCCAGCTCATCATTCTCCTCACCCTTGGCCGTGAGCATGATAATGGGTACCTTGGAATACTGACGGATCTCCTTGACTACCTCAAATCCATCCATCTTGGGCATCATCACATCGCAGATAATCAGACTGATGTTCTTGTCCTTATAAAAAATGTCCAGGGCTTCCTCACCATCTGCTGCCTCAATCACTTCAAAATTCTTCTTCTTCAGGAAATCCTTGACCAGCTTCCTCATCCTGCTCTCATCATCTACAACAAGAATCTTTAATTTCTCCATAATATACCTCCTGAAGGCCTCTGCCCTACAGTCTGAAAACCCACCGGCAAAGTCCAGACCCTGCCGGCAGTCTGTATCAATTCTAATAACTCATAATTATCTTACAGGTATAATCTGAAAAAAATATGAACAAAAACCCATCTTTCCATATATTTTTTCAAAAAACCCCTTTAAGCCCATCCCTCTTCCTCAATTCCATTTTCTACATAAAATGTGCCCGGTCTTTCACCGGGCAAAAAGAAAAGACTGCTTATAATAATCCAAATATGCTTGTCAGCTTTGAAAGGGTATCTGTCAGGTTTAAAAACAGTCTGTCAGATTTGAAAGGATACCTGTCAGATTTAAAAAAGGACTGTCTGGTTTGAATGTAACCTTCCAGGCTTAAAAGGATCTGTCAGTTGTCAAAAAATCCTCTGATAAGATTCCACAGGGCCAGGCCGATCTCTCTGACAATGGCAAAGATGGCAAACATCAGAAGGAAGCCAGCCACACCGAAAAGAATGTCCCCAAAGTCCATGGTACCGCTCCCCGAGATCCTCTGGCCGATCTCAACGGCAAAGGAAAGGCCGATAATCAGGGTCAAAACATAAATAAAGGCAATCATGAGCACATGATTCCTGCTCAGCAGCTTGAAAATAGGATAAATGACCAGCAGCATGAGGATGCCGGCTATGCCTACAACCAGAAAATGTAACTGCTTATCCGTAAAGTTCTGCTGGTAAGCGTCGTTGAGTGTCAATAATCTACTATGCATCTTTGCCATGAAAACGACAAAGGCATTGGCAAGTTTTTCTATCATAATATCATCTCCGGAAAGTGATCTCTGACAGGCTTACATAGCTGTCAGGGTCATAGTAGAGGAAGCACTGGCTTCCCAGGCCCGGAAGGCGGTAGATCCGGTCGAATACCGGATAAAATACCCGGTCAGACCAGTCTTTCATCATCCTGTCATATTCCTGATCATGGAAATCATGGTCCCCGTCGCCAAAAGTCTCAAAGGCGTAGGGACAAAGGTCCCTGACCTTATCCTCTCCCTGGCCATCGGCCAGATAGGCGAAGGCCTTGGCCAGATTATAAACCGGGAACAGCCTGGAACAGGGCCTGTAGATCGTCCCATCCTGGGTCCTGTGGATCTTAGGAGCCAGGCCATCACTAGTAAAGTAGGCCCGGTCAAGCAGGCTCAGGCTGTCAAGAGCCCGGCCGGGGTCTCCGGCCAGTAATTCCACCACCGACTGCCTGGCCAGGCAGAGGTCCGCATAGGGCCTGTCATGGGGCATGTGGTAAAAGCAATGGTCCATAAGCTGACCGTTCCAGTGGATATACTCTTCCAGGATATCCTGGTAATCCTCTCTTTGTCCTGGCTTATCCAGGTAAACTGCCAGAAAACGCAGCATATTCTCATAATTGGCTGCGTCTCCGTCATCATATCTTATTCTCCGGACCAGGGTCCGGTATTGTTCTGAGGCAAAAACTGATTCCATCCATCTTCCTCCTGGCTGATAAAGGCTTCCCTAAAAATCTCCGTCACAGTAATAGCTGCCCAGAATCTGGAGATACATGGTCTCCTGGGAAAGCTGGAATAAGAGGGCCCGGTGGTCCTTGCTGCCTATGTTGGCATCCAGCTCAGCAAAAAACTTGTAGTTCCAGCTGTCATCCTGGCGGAAGGGCCTGGAATGGATCTCCGTAAGGTTCACGCCGTAGTCTGAAATCATGGACAAAATGCTGCCCAGACTACCGCTTCGGTTGGGACACTCGAAGAGAATCTTAACCCGGTTATGTTCCGGGAGAACATAGAGCTGGTCCGTGAAGGTAACCACTTTTTTACGGGCTCCCCTCTCTTCTAAAATCCGGCAGTCAACAATGTAAAGCCCCTGGGAAACCAACAGGTTATGGAGCTCATCCGACACACCGACACCGATCTCCTCGATGATGCCCATGCCGGCGTCTGCTTCCTTGCTGGTGATCATCTCTCCCACCTGACTGTAGCTGTCCACCGTCATGACCGCATCTCTAGAAAAGCCCTGGCAGCTGTATAACTCCTCTTTGACCATGGCCGGCCTGGCAATCTGGGGCTTCTCCTCAAGATAAGTGAAGGGAAAGCACTCCCTAAGCTCCATGGTCCTGCCATACTGGTACTTGCGGCTCACCTCCATGATCCGCTTTATGAGGGCCGTATACTCCCTCAGCAAAGAAGGATCTATTCCCTCCGTCTGCTTTTGAATGATGCTCTGCTCCCGATCCGGCTTATAAATCATGTCAGCCGTCTCCGCCTTGATGCGGGCCACCTGGTCTGCCAACTCCATCCTCTCTATAAAGAGGGCCCGGATCTCCCGGTCCACCCTGTCAATATTCACTCTGACTTCTGATAATTCCATCTTTAACTCCTGCTTGTTTCTTATGTCTGTCCCTGTATTTCGCCAAATCTGTATCACTGTAGCCTTAACGGGCCAGTCCTTTATTTCAGACTCTGCAGGACACTGATAGCATCCTCGCCGATCAGCCTGGTCCCGTGCTCTTTCAGATAATTGGACTCATACTTATCCACCTTCACCCTGGCGCCATACTCCTCACCGGCCATGACACAGTAAAGGACCTGGTCCTTTCTCATATCAGGGGGAAATGCCACTTCAAGGACATAGTCGGAACCGCTTCGGTAGAGTACTGATGGCAGGTGGAAATTCCTGCCAAGGGAAGCACAGAAATCCGTGATATTCTCTAGCTTCTGCTGACGGAAGAGATAGACTCCCGGAGAAGATCCAGCCTTTTTGTCCCTCTGGTCTGCCTTCCGGCTCCCGGAACTCCTGGATCCTCTTTCCTTACCGGCAGCCGGTGCCGGTCTCTCCTGGTCCGGCTGCTTCCAGGCCGTCATGGCTCCGGAAGCTTCATGGGACTGCCCGGAGGACATGTCCGGGTCAGGCTGGTCCTGGTAAGAAGAAAGCTCTGTCTGCTCCTGGTATGGATCCTCCTCTATCTCAGTATCCTCTCCCGTACAGATGGCATGGAGGTCCCTTGCCAGGGCTTCGAAGGCCTTCTCCTTCTCCTCCCCCTTCATCAAGTAAATCTCCTCAATGCGGTCCGCACTTATCTTTCTGTTAATCGCCTCTGTCATGGCCCGGATCTGGTCTAAATCCCTGTCTATGGCCACGTCAATAAAGGTACAGCTGATCGTCAGAAGAAACTGTCCCGCCGGCAGGGCTCTGGCCACATAGGTCTGGATCCCGTTATCCGTATTCCAGTTGACATACTTAAAAGAATCCCTGACGATCTCCTCCAGAAACTTGCCCATGAGATCATGACTGCCGCTTAGCTCTTTAATATCATAGCCCATATCGCGGATTTCACTGGCATTGATCAGACAGTATATGGATTCCTCGTCTATTTTCCAAAAATACATATCCATCCCTCCTCTCAAGAACGTGGGATTTTAGTATATTTGCTGTAAGTATACCATAAAACTTCATCCTTTTCGACTTCGTTTTTATATGCTATAATGAATTTTGCATGTCTGAAAAATTCAGCCCCTTCCACAGGTTCCGGAACAGGTTGAAGGGTTGAACCTTATCCCGTCCGGGAATGGGGATTCATTCACAGATAAAGATGTTTTAAGTGTACTACAAAAGCACCTGTTTGAAAAGAAAAGTGATGGTGAAGAATTTGAGGAAAATTTACAAAGTATTTTTTATAGCCATATTTACCCTTGTTTCCCTCGTTGCGGCAGGCAGCTCCCTGTCTCTTACTGTAGAGGCTTACAAGCATGGCTATGACCCGGGACCGGGAGCAAAATTTGGCACTGCCCGCCATGCCATTTCCTTCTATGATTCCCCGGGAGGCACTGACCTTGGTTATATCCCGGAATTCACCGGCATCAAGGTCATAGGCAGGGAAGGCTCCTGGTATGAAGTGGTCTTCCGCAAAGATAAGCAGTACAAGTACGGCTGGGTCACCAAGGATGAATTCGAGTATGACTGTCTTGAATATGATGGCAGGGATAAACAGCCCATGGCCGACGGTCTTTACCTTTTTTCCAGGATCGAACCGGAAAAGAATATCTTTACGACCAGTCATTACCTGGAGTCTCTGGAACAGTATAAGCTGAATGCCCTGCGCTATGTCCTGCATTTCAACTATGACGACCACGGGGTATATTATATCCGCAACCATGTCACTGGCAAATATATGGCTCCTGCAGCCACGGGACTGACTGGCCAGAAATCTGTTTCCGGCCTCAAGACCATCATCCACTGGGTTTCCAGCAAGGAGAAGGCCGGCCGTTTCCACCTCTACAGGGATGGCAATGGTTACAGGGTTTCCGACCAGGCAACTGCCCTTACCCTCTGCCTTACCAGCGATGACTATCCGGGCTTTGAACAAAACGGCCAGGATCTCTGGCGGGCAGTCCGGACCAGGTCTGTCACAGAGAAGAATAACCTGAGAGACTATGTCCAATATGATGGCGAGTGGGCCTCCTACCACTATGGGGACGGCAAGAAGAAAAGGTCCTCCACTGATAATTTTACGACGGCAGGCTGCGGCATCTTTGCCACGGTAAATGCCATCTATACGGTCACAGGGCATTTCCCGGATCCCTATGAGCTGGCCGATTATGCGGTAGCCCATTATTTCCGGATCGTGGGCAGCGGCACGGACTCGGGCTTTTTCGAGGCGGCAGCCGATGTCTTCGGGGAGAAGTACGGTTTCCGCTTCGCGGGATACGGGGAGAGCTTAAAGACCCTGAGGTTCCGGCTGAAGAAGGGCCAGACGGCCATCACCCATGTTCCGGGCCATTATGTGACCATTGTGGACTATAATCCCAAGACGAAAAAATACCTGCTGCTGGACCCCCACTATCTCCCAAAGAGACACACCTGTGCCTATGGAGACTGGGTCAGCGCCAAGACCCTCAGCGAGGATACCCTCTACGCCTACAACTTTTATTTTTATGAGAGGACCCGGTAAAAGATAAACTCCCGGGAACCATGGCTTTGAGAACGATACTTTTAAGAGACATGCCTTTGAAAGTGATACCTTTGAGAGCCATGCTTTTGAAAGTGATACCTTTGAAAGACATGCCTTTGAAAGTGATACCTTTGAAAGACATATCTTTAAGATCTATGTCTTTAAGAGCTATGTTTTTGAGAACCATACCTTTGAAAAATATCTGAAAGTTGAAGATAAGGATTGTGTCTTGCGGCTAAGTGAGCTATAATACATATGAGAAGGTTTACTGATTTTTACTTACATTTCCTGAAAATGTAAGAATCAATCAAAAAGAATATATTAACGGGTGTTATCATGACTTTAAATCAAGTAAATGACTTATGGGAATTATATAAAGAAAGGTATGAAGTGGACAGTGATGCCATGATCACTGATGTCTGCTACGATACTCCGGAGAATGTGGAGGGCAGCTTTGATCTCTTTGAGCTCCTTGGCGGCATCTACATACTCCATCTGAATCCGCGCTTCCATCTTTACAGTGAGGATTATGTCCGCTTTGTATTATTCCATGAATTCACACATTTCGCAGATTTTATCAAAGCGACGGCCGGGGACCAGTTCGAAGAACGCCAGGACCTCTTCCTCTACATGAATTCCTACTCGGAATATCATGCATGCAGGGTGGCTCTGGGCCAGTCCATCGACACTCTGTCCCATGACTATGTCTACATAGACAAGATCCAGATTCCCGGGCCCTTCCGGGAGATCTCCATCCGCCGGCTGCTGGCTGAGAACCTCTTCCGGACCAAGTATGCCTACATACAGTTCTTCAGGTACTTTAAGCCCAGTGATTTCGTATCCAGCTTCCGTCAGCTCATGTATCTCTTCGGCTATATCGCCCTCTTCAAGCAGACCAATGAGCAGATGGCCCAGCATGTTCTGAAAGTGATCGGTATGGACTCCTCATCCTGCTACATGGACCTCTTCCAGGCCCTCAAGGATAAGGATACGGAGAATATACTTAAATATACCAAGAATGCTTATAACGATGCCTTCCTCATGTATCTGCGCAACTTTATCCGGACTCACTATGACGAGTCTCTCTACGATGATGAGGATGTGGATAATCTCAGCATGGATAATTACCAGGAATTTCTTGAAGACTTAGACGCCCGTCAGGATGAACTTGACGAAGCCAGAGAGCAAATGGAAAGTCCTGTGGCAGCCTTTATCGCTGGCGTGCTTGCAACCTGCTCTTCCAAGGAGTGGCAGTCTATAGATACCAGCTTTATCCCAGAAGAATAATAAGTTTTTAAAAAAGCCGGCAGCTGCCGGCTTTTTTTGAACTGATTTTTATGGGTTTATCTTTCTGGCCTGATCTTTTTAGCCTGAACATGACAAACTTCTTTTTGCAGACTAATCTTACAAACTTGATTTTACGGATTTATCTTTATGGAATCGATCCCCGGCCCTCTCAGGCCCTTTTCTTTTTTCCGATAAATTTAGTTCCTACCTTCTCCCCGTCCAGGATTCGGTAGAGCAGCTCAGGATGCTTGCCATTGGCGATGATCATGTCGATCCCTGCCTCCATGGCGATCTCAGCCGCCTGAATCTTGGTGACCATACCGCCGGTCCCCAGCATGGTACCCTTGGTACCGGCCAGGTCCCGGAGCTCATCATTGACCGAGAGAACCACGTCAATGATCTGAGCGTCAGGGTTGGTCCTGGGATCATCGGTGTAAAATCCGTCAATGTCGCTTAAGATTATCAGCAGGTCCGCTTCCACATGTCTGGCCACAATGGCCCCGAGGGTATCATTATCCCCCACCATGATCTCTTCTGTAGCCACAGAATCGTTTTCATTGATGATGGGGGTAACTCCCAGCTCCAAAAGCCGGGTGATGGTATCTTTAAAATGCTTGCGGGTCTCCGGCTCCTGAATATCCCTTCCTGTGATCAGCATCTGGGCCACGATATGGCTGTACTCGCGGAAAAGCTTGTCGTAAAGGTACATCAGTTCACACTGGCCTATGGCGGCACAGGCCTGTTTGGTGGGGACATCCGACGGCTTCTCCTTCATATTCAGCTTACCCACTCCCATGCCGATGGCTCCTGAAGATACCAGGATCAGCTCATGGCCTGCATTCTTTATATCACTCAAAATCTTACAGAGCTTCTCTACCCTGCGGATATTGATCCTGCCCGTCGCATGGGTCAGGGTCGAAGTTCCCAGCTTAACTACCACTCTCATTTTTTTAGTTTCCTTTCTTCAAGAATGACCCCGGCTTATTGATACCCTTTAAAGGCTTCCTCCCAGGCCATCCATTTTTCATACCAGTCAAGACATGTCCGGGTCCACTGGTCATAAAGTTCCTGATAATCATCTTCCCTGGCTGCCAGCCAGGCCTCAACAGTCCCGGCATTAAAACCGACCTCCTCATTGGCCAGCAGGTCTGCCCGGGCCTCTGTCATGGCTTGCAGGGCCAGGTCCAGCTCCCACTCGGTAAAGGACTGGTCTGTGCTGTAACGGGAAGTCTGGTGACGCTCCCGATCCGGGACTGCCTTAAGGGCCTCAATCAGCAGGGTATTTTCCACCTGTACCGGGGACAGGCCCTGGTAACTGTTATCTTCTCTTTTTTTCTCCCTCTCCATGTAATGGTCATAGCCAAAGGGGTAATAACTGACTCCTTCTTCCCCAAAAATCAGCAGAGAGTCTGCCACTTCCCGGATAAAATACCGGTCATGGGATATGAAGAGGATGGTGCCGCTGTAGGCCCTGAAGGCTGACTCCATAGTCTCCCGGGCCGGGATATCCATGTGGTTGGTAGGCTCATCCAGCAGCAGCAGGTTGGGCCTTTCCTCCAGAATCCTGGCCAGGACCAGCCGGCAGCTTTCTCCTCCAGACAGGTCAGCCAGTCTGAGTCCGGCCTGGCTGCCCCGGAAGAGGTAGTCTGCCAGCAGCTGGCGGATCTCCCTGCCCTCCTTCTGGGGAAAACATTTACTCATATATTCAAAAACCGTAAGATCTGTCTCGGCCTCTTTGAACTGTCCCGAAAACTGGTCGAACCAGCCATAGCGGATGGAGGCTCCCATCCGGCAGTCGCCGCCCAGACTGGGAACTCTGCCGCAGACCGTAGCCAGAAAGGTGCTTTTGCCGATGCCGTTAGGCCCCAGGATTCCGATCTTCCTGCCCCTTTTTACTGCCAGGCTGATCTCTGCCAGGACACGGTCATAGCCGATCTTCAGATGATCTGTCTCCAGGACCAGCTTGCTGCCCCGGACCTCCGGCTCGATCTTGCCGGAAAAGCTGTGGCTGTCACTGAGGGGCGGAGGATCGATCAGATCCATCCGGTCCAGCATCCTTTTCCTGCTTTTTACCATAGAAGCCTTCCTCGGCTTGTGGCGGAAGCGGGCGATCAGGTCCTTCGTCTCCTGGATCTCCTTCTGCTGGGCCTTAAAGCGTCTGGCCCATTTCTCCAGTTTTTTCTTCTTTTGTTCCCTGTAGGCAGTGTAATTACCGGCGTATCTTTCAAGACGGCCATCCTGCAGTTCATAGACCAGCTCCACTGTCTCATCGAGGAAATAACGGTCATGGGATACTATGATCACGGCCTTAGGATAATTCCTGATATAATCCTCCAGCCACCTGACTGAATCCAGGTCCAGGTGGTTGGTGGGCTCATCTAAAAGGAGGATATCCGGTCTCTCCATTAGAAGACGGATCAGGGCCAGCTTGGTCCTCTCCCCGCCGGAGAAAGCTCCGATCTTCTTCTTTACGTCTGTCTTGTCAAAACCAAAGCCGGTCAGGATCCGGTCATACTCCATCCTCTTGTCATAGTAGTCTCTGGAATGGAAGTCAAGACCCGAGAAAAGCTGATCCATGATCTCCTGGACCCGGACCTCATCATCCTCAAAAGGATGCTGGGGCAGAAAACCCACTGTCACCTGCTCTGCCATCCATACCTGGGGCAGGAAGAGACTGTCATCCCTATCGGGAGTCAGCTCCGAGGCTATGAGCCGTAGCAAGGTGGTCTTACCAGCCCCGTTAGCCCCTACCAGGGCTATTTTTTCATGATGTTTAATCTCAAAATTCACATGATTGAGGACCAGCTCGCCGCCCAGCGAAACTGATCCTTGTCTGATCTGATATAACATATTAATTAATACAAATACCTTGTCACAGTTTCTTTTCCAGGGTCAGAATATTCCATCCGTCCTGGTAGCTGTAATGCACCTGGTCTGCCGTCTTGTATACCATCAGGATACCCAGACCGCCGACTCCTCTGTCCTCCACCTGCAGTCTGGTGGATTCCTCCTCTTTCTCAAGGCACTCAGCGGGATTAAAGGGCATCCCCTGGTCCCTGAAGCTGATCCTGACCAGGGATAATTCCTCCTCGTAGTCAAAGGTCAAGGTCAGGTCGCCCTCCCCTTCCCCGTAGGCATAGCTGGCCACATTGACAAATAGTTCCTCCACAGCCATCTGCAGCTGCAGGGAAATCTTCATGGGACAGCCAATGGTATCCAGCCACTCTTCGAGAGCCGCCTGGACCATGGAAAGATTAGAAATATGGGCTTTAACTGTCAGTGACGTCATAACCAAATCCTCCCGGCGCCTGAAAGCAAGGGGCGCCTCCCTCTTCCCGGTCAGGAAAGAAGACTTTCAAAACTGCTTATTCGATGGTAAGAATATCTACAAAACCGGTAACATCAAAGACATCAAGGACCGGCTCACTGGCATGGATCACCTTCATGCTGCCCTGTTTATTCATCACCTTCTGGGCATACAGAAGAACCCTGAGACCTGCGGAAGAAATATACTCAAGCTTCTCAAAATCGAAGGTCAGGTCAGTAATTCCTTCTAAAGATGTCTTCAGCTCTTCTTCTAACTGGGGGGATGTCATGGTATCAAGACGTCCTTCCAAAGCGATCACAAGAGATGTTCCATTAAGCTTTTTATCGATTGTCATAAGGCTGCTCCTCTCATATATATAGTGACTACAGGATACTAGCAACTATAGGATAATTATGTAAATCTCATCCCATTCTATCACAGTGATTATGATTATTCAATAAGAGAACAAGGGCATACCAAGAGGCATCAGGCCTCTGAAAACGGCAGCACTTCCCTGATGCTTCTTTCCAGAATTCCCTTCATATGGGCTATGGCTATCCCGTAATTGGTGAAGGGGACCCCCTCCTTCACCGCCAGGCCTTCCCTGGTCTTAAGCTCTCTTGGGTTTAACATACAGGCACCGCAATGGATTACCAGGGCATAGCTGGTCAGGTCCCGGGGAAATTCCCTGCCTGAACTGGTTTCGATAATGAGGTCCTTACCCGTATACTGGCGCAGCCAGCGGGGCAGCTTTACGGTACCAATATCATCACATTGCCGATGGTGGGTACAACCTTCCGAAATCAGAATCCGGTCTCCGTCCCTGAGCCGGTCGATCTGCCGGCAGCCGGCCACAGCGGTCTCCAGAAAGCCCTTGTACCTGGCCATGAGAATGGAAAAAGAAGTAAGGGGCACCCGGTCAGGAACTATGGCAGCCACCTGCTCAAAGACCTGGCTGTCAGTAATCACCATATCCGGGTCTGCCGGCAAACGGTCAAGCAGGTCCTGCAGCTGGCTTTCCTTAACACATACTGCCATCCTGTCCCCGTCCAGGATATCCCGGAGGACCTGCTGCTGGGGCAGGATGATCCGGCCCCTGGGGGCGGCGGAATCGATGGGAATGACCAGGACTGCCAGGGCGGCGGGAGCCAGCAGGTCCCGGACAAGGGATCTTTCCTGCCTGTCCCTGCCTGCCTTCAAAGCCAGGGCCGCCATTCTTTCCTTGAGTTCATGAACCCCCCGGCCTGTCAGGGCACTGACATAAAAGGCATCAGCCTGAGGGGCCTGGGTCATCAGGTCCTCTTTATTAAAAACAATAAGATAAGTAATCTTTTTTCCCTGGAAAAGGTCCACCAGTTCCCGGTCCTCACTGACCAGGCCCCGGCCCGCATCTACCACCAGGACTGCCAGGTCAGTCCGGTCCAGGATCTCCCTGGTCTTTTTGACACGAAGTTCTCCCAGATCACCGGAATCGTCATAACCAGGCGTATCTATGATCATCACCGGCCCCAGGGGCAGCAGCTCCATGGCCTTGTAAACCGGGTCTGTAGTAGTCCCCTTCCGGTCTGAAACCACAGCCAGCTCCTGGCCGGTCACAGCATTTACCAGGCTGGACTTGCCGGCATTCCTCTGTCCGAAAAAACCGATATGCAGGCGCTCTCCCGAAGGTGTATCATTTAATCCCATAATTTTGTCCTCTTTCCCTTTCTCATTTTATGACAGCGGCCGGAAAACTGCTCCGGATGTCATACTCCAGTCATCAGAAGGAATTCTTTAACTTAATATATTACATCCGGCTCCACAAAGCAATGAAAAGGATAGGGGCCGCCAACAGAAAGTGCTGGACCATTTTAAACAGGGTGACAACAAGAAATCCCAGAGAGAGCAGGTACTTAGAAACAAGAGTTATTAAGAGACAAAAAAAAACCGCCGGAACCCCTGGGGGATGGGAACCGGCGACTATGATCTGTCTATGAATGCTTCTCACATATACCTGAAGCCCGGGAACTGTCCCGGGAAAGGGAAAAGGTCTTACCTGGAAAACTCACAGGACTTGACAGTGACACTTTTTATTCTGGAATTAACCGGGTAGCCCATGGCCGCAAGGCCTTCCTGAACCACATTATTCCAGGTCTTTCCCGTCAGCTCTATGACAGTCTGGTCGTCGAACTCGATAACGCAGGCATCTTTAACCTCGCACTCGGGACCACAGGCAATCTTATACATATTTTTCCGGTTGATAGCACCGATTTCCTCAAGGATATTAATCATCCGGTAAACCGTGGCTGTCCCGATATGTTTATCCTTCATGGCGGCCTTGTAATATATCTCCTTACAGCTGGAGCAGTCTTCATTAAGAATGACATCAAGGAGCATCTTCCTCTGTTTGGTAATCCGGCATCCTCTGGCCTTAAGCTGCTGCAAAATGATATCACGCTGCATATTAGTATGATGAAAATCCACATTGTTTATCTCAAGTTCTTTAGCTGCTGTCATCTGCATCTTCAATCAACCTCTTTCCAAGCCTGGCTTCCCAATAAAAACATCTTTGATTAGAAGCCTTTAATAAAAATTAGTCGTACCAAACCTAACTAATAAAAATAAAATGCCCCTCAGGCAAACCTTTTACCCATACTGATAGCCTGCCATCCCCCTAAGGGGAGGCAGATTGCTATGAGTATGTTATGTGCATAATACTAAAGTTAGTATACTCTAATTAATATTTCCTGTCAAGATTTCTGCTCTGGACAATTTTACTTTTCCGGCTGATCACTTCCTTCCACAGGACAGGATGACAAAGGATCAGGAGGGGAAAGAGTTCCAGCCTTCCGGCCAGCATGTCAAAAATCAAGACAATCTTGGAGAAAGAATTCATAAAACCAAAGTTTGCCGCCGGGCCAACCAGCTCCAGGCCGGGACCTATATTATTGAAGGTGGCGGCGACGGCCGTAAAATTAGTTACCAGGTCATGGCCCTCCAGGGAAATCAGGAGGACGGATATGGCAAAAAGCATCATGTAGGTGCAGAAAAATACATTGGTTGCCCTGACCACTTCATGCTCTATGGGTTTGCCATCCATCTTAATCTTCTTGATACTCTTGGGATGGAGAAAGGAATTAAGCTCTTTGAGCATGGTCTTAATGAGGACAAGAATCCTGGAGACCTTGATTCCTCCTCCGGTGGAACCGGCGCAGGCACCGATGAACATCAGGAGTACCAGGATGGTTCTGCTGGTCTGAGACCAGACATTAAAGTCCGCGGTGGAAAAACCAGTGGTAGTAATGATGGAACCCACCTGGAAGGCCGAGGTCCGCAGAGCATTGGAGAAATCCATGGTCCTTACAAGGTCTCCCGTGATCATGGCTACAGCCGCCAGAATAATGAGGAAATAAGCCCTGACCTCCTCCATCTGAAATGCCTTTTTGGCCTTCTTGAACAAGATGAAATAGTAGGCGTTGAAATTGACGCCAAAGAGAATCATAAATATGGTAATCACCCACTGCAGGTAGGGTGAAAAACTGGCCATACTGGAATTGAGGAAACCAAAACCTCCAGTTCCCGCTGTTCCAAAGGTGGTCAGGAGGGCCTCATAGACCGTCATGCCTCCAAGGAGCAAAAGAACCAGCTCCAGAATGGAGATTCCCAGATAAATGGTATACAAAATCCTGGCTGTGTAAGCCACCTTGGGCACCAGCTTGCCTACGGAGGGACCCGGGCTTTCCGCCTTCATGAGATTAAAGTTGCTGCCTCCGCTCAAAGGGATGATGGCCAGGAGGAACACAAGGACTCCCATGCCCCCTACCCAATGGGTAAAGCTGCGCCAGAAAAGGGCTGTCCTTGACAGGACTTCCACATCACTCAGGATGCTGGACCCGGTGGTGGTAAAGCCGGATACGGTCTCGAAAAGAGCGTCAATATAGGAAGGAATCTCCCCTGAAATATAAAAGGGCAGGGCCCCGAAAATACTGAGGAAAATCCAGCTTAAAGCCGTGGCCGCACAGCCCTCCTTCAGGTAAAAGACATCGTTTTTCGACTTTCTTAATGTAAATATAAAACCAACAGCCAGGCATATGGCCGCAGTCAGCAGATAATACCAGCCTGCCCTCTCCTGGTAAACCAGGGCAGTCATACAGGGAAGCAGCAGCAGGGCCGCCTCAACCTTCAAAACCTGGCCGACTATAATCCGAACGATTGAACTGTTCATGGTGACCTCCGCTATTCCAGTATGTCTCTGATGTCATTAAAGCCGGTATCCCTGGTAACCACCATTACTGTGTCACCCTTGAGAATCCGGTCATGGCCGCCGGGTATAATAATCTTTTCATTTCTGCTGATGAAACACAGCAGCATATCTTTTTTCAGCTTCAGATCTTTAAGGGGCACATTCGTAATCTCCGACTCTTCTGCCACATGGAACTCGATGGCCTCCACCCGGTGGTCAAACATGTGATACAAGGTCTCAATATTATTGCTGGTGGAATTGGTCTTGGCCCTGACATAGGCGATGATCGCCTCCGAGGTTATATAGCGGGGATAGAGGACACTGCCCAGATCCAGGTTGGAGATCACATCCTTAAAATTGATCCGGTTGATCTTGGTAATGACCTTGGCCTGGGATACCTGTCTGGCATAGAGGGTCAGCAGGATATTCTCCTCATCGATACCGGTAAGGGGGACAAAGGACTCGGCATACTCGATGCCCTCCTCCTCCAGGAGGTCCTGGTCTGTGCCGTCACCATTGATAATAATGGCCTTGGGCAGAAGGATGGACAGCTTTTCGCACCGGGCCTTGTCAATCTCAATAATCTTGACCCCTATACCCATTTTGATCAGCTGGCTGGCCAGATAATAGGCTGCCTTGCCGCCGCCGATAATCATGGTATTCTTAACCCTGTTGGTCTTAAAGCCGATATGGTCAAAAAAGCCTATGGTATCTTCCCTGGTTGCCACAAAGGAAAGGATATCATTCTCATGGATGATAAATTCACCATCGGGGATGTGGACTTCCCCATCTCTCTCTATGGCACAGATCAGGACTTCTGACCGCAGTTCCTTACGGAGCCCCGACACCGTTTTCCCATGCATGATATTCCCCTCGGGAACCTGGAACTTGATCATTTCCGCCTGGCCATGGGCGAAGGAATTCACCTCCAGGGCAGATGGCAGCAAAAGGATTCTGGCCGCCTCCCTGGAAGCCTCCAGTTCCGGGTTGATAATCATAGCCAGGTCCAGTTTATCCCTAAGGTAGTCGGACTCTATATTATAGTCCGGTGTGCGGACCCTGGCTATGGCGGCGCAATGGCCTACCCTCCTGGCTATGGTACAACAGAGCAGGTTGAGCTCATCCGACTCAGTAACTGCTATGATCAGGTCTGCCTCATCAATCCCTGCTTCCATCTGTACACTGTAGCTGGCACCATTGCCCATGATGCCCATCACGTCATAAAGGTTGGCAATCTCGGTGACGACAGTTCCCTCCTGATCTATAATGGTGATATCATGACCCTCCCGGCTCAGTCTCTCCACCAGCGTAATGCCAACCTTTCCACATCCTACAATAATAATTTTCAATCCCAGCTGACCCTTCTTTTTTTTGCCGGGATTTAAAAATTCAAACATTTTCCTTTTCTCCTCCAAGTAGTTATCAGTTAGTAATTATACATTTCATATGTATTATGGGTAAAATATCAGAAAAATATATGTAATCATGACACTATATTATAGCAAATTTTCCCTTGCTTTTAAAGAGGAATTCTGAAAGCACAGCCTTCTTTTTTACAAATGGCACAATTGTGGCGGCTGCGGCCGGCTCCCCGGGAACAGCCTGCCGGCCCCTCTCCGTCCTTTTTTATAAAAGAAGCATCTTCCGGTCCTTGACCCGCCCCTGCTCCCTTGCGGACTTGTCCCGTCCCAGTCTCCTGTCCAACCGGCTCCGGCCCGGACTCCTGATAAACAGGCCCTGCCCCGAACTCCTGATGAACCGGCCCTGTCCCGGTTTCCTGTCGGATAGGGCTGGTGCCGGCCACATAGCAGATGGTTTTGGGCGGCTGGAAAAGGCCGGCCTGATTCAGGGTGACCTCCACATCCTTTTCCTCCTTGACCAGGTCCAGTAATCTGGCTGACAGAGTGGAATCGGGGCAGCTGTCCTCCGGGTAAAAGACCTGGCAGATCTGCAGGCCCTGACCCCGGAGAAGCCGGTCTGCCGCCTCCTCCAATGCCACTGAAGCATAAAAAAGGCTGTCATTGACCAGCTGGTCCAGCAGGTAGGCCTCCATCAGTTTATCTTGGGCAGAAAGTCTTTCTATCTCCTCCACCGCCTCCCGGCCGGCCCAGCAAAGAAAAATAGCCTGTCCCTCCATCCTGTCAGCCTGCAGGATCCCGGTCTCAAAATCCTGCCGGCCCAGCCTGACCAGACCATGGAGACGGACAAGGGAAGAAGCCCTTGCCACCATGGGGCCAATCTTCTTACGGATATTCTTATTCTGACCGCTGCCCTCATCCAGATGCAGACGGCGAAGAAAACGGTCCTGCCTGTATTCAAATCTGGGTTCTACTTCAAAAACCATATTCCGGACTCCTGTCAGACTACTTCGCTTACAATAGTTAGAAACATTTTAACATATCAGAAAAAAAATTGTTGCATTATCCAGAAAGTAATGTTATACTAACATCAATTAGTAATCCCTAACTAATGGTTTATAAGAAATCCGGTTTATATACCCTTCCTTCAATAATTGAATGGTTTTTGTTTCTCCTTTACGACCGGATTTGCTCGTGACAAACTTATGTCAGCAAGAGTAAAGCCAGATGGAATGTCAGATCCATCTGGCTCTTTTTCTATGCTTTTCTACTTATTTAGCTTTTCTTCTTGTCAAAACCGTGGTCAGACCTGCTTTCGAAGGACTCCTAGTTTTTAAAGCTGTGGATGGGAGCCGGAATCCGGCCGCCGCGGGCGATAAATTTCTCACAGCTGAAGGAGTTGACAGGCATGATAGGGGCCCGGCCTAAAAGTCCGCCGAATTCCACCTGCTCTCCCACGCCCTTGCCAATAACCGGAATAATACGGACAGCGGTGGTTTTCTGGTTGACCATACCAAGGGCCATCTCATCAGCAATAATGCCGGAAATGGTGGATGCAGGTGTGTCGCCGGGAATGGCAATCATGTCAAGACCCACGGAACAGACGCAGGTCATAGCCTCCAGCTTCTCCAGGGTCAGGGCTCCGGCCTCCACCGCGTCGATCATCCGCTGGTCCTCACTGACCGGTATGAAGGCTCCGCTGAGGCCGCCCACATAGGAAGAAGCCATAACGCCACCCTTCTTCACCTGGTCATTGAGCAGGGCCAGGGCCGCCGTAGTTCCAGGAGCTCCTGCATATTCCAGGCCGATCTCCTCAAGAATCTCACCGACACTGTCTCCGACGGCCGGGGTGGGCGCCAGGGAAAGATCGATGATGCCAAAGGGTATATCCAGTCTTTTGGAGGCCTCTCTGGCCACCAGCTGGCCTACTCTTGTTACCTTAAAGGCTGTCTTCTTTATGGTCTCACAGAGCACTTCAAAATCCTTGCCCCTCACACTTTCCAGGGCCCGCTTGACTACGCCGGGTCCACTGACGCCAACATTGATGACTGTGTCAGCCTCGGAGACACCGTGGAAGGCTCCGGCCATGAAGGGATTGTCATCGGGGGCATTGGTAAATACTACGAATTTGGCATTGCCGATGCACTCTCTTTCACTGGTCTGGCGGGAGATCTCCAAAATAGTCTCTCCCAGCAGCTTAACCGCATCCATGTTGATGCCGGTCTTGGTGGATCCCACATTGACAGAAGCACATACCCGGTCTGTGGAAGCCAGGGCTTTTGGCAGGGACCGGATCAGTCTCTCGTCTGCGGGGGTCATCCCCTTGTGGACCAGGGCAGAATAGCCGCCGATGAAATTCACCCCTACTTTTTTGGCACATTTATCCAGGACTTTGGCAATCTTTACAAAATCATCGGTGTCCTTGCAGCAGGCTCCTCCCACCAGGGCCACCGGAGTGATGGAGATACGCTTATTTACAACCGGAATGCCATATTCCGCCTCAATCTCCTTACCGACTTTTACCAGGTTCCTGGCCTTGGTCGTAATCTTGTCATATATTTTTTCGCAGACCACATCCACTGAAGAGTCCACACAGTCCAGAAGGCTGATTCCCATGGTGATCGTACGAACATCCAGATTCATCTCATGAATCATCTGGTTTGTCTCAATTACCTCATTAATATTCAGCATATATGTCCTCCTTCGATGCCGGATTCCTAGATGCGGTGCATCATCTCAAAGATGTCCTCGTGCTGGGCCTGGATCCTGCAGCCGATCTCCTCACCAATCTGCTCCAGCTCAGCGGACATATCAGAAAATGTCTTAATCACTTCCTCAGATTCCACCACCATCATCATGTTGAAATAGCCGGCTGTAATCGTCTGGTTAATATCAAGAATGTTTATATTATTGCTGGCCAGATAAGTACATACTTTGGCAATGATTCCCACGGAATCCTTACCAAGAACTGTAATGATTGAACGCTTCATCTGTTTGTCTGCCATCTGTTTTTCCTCCAAATTATAAGACTTATTTTTAATTAATTCTACAAATCTATATTTATAACTGTATTAAAGGCCACACTCATAAGAGTCTCCCTTTTCTGGTCCGCTGCCGGCTCCGGCCGCCCCTGAGCCCCAACAGGCCCGGACTTCAGTCGACAAAAGACAACTGGCCGCAGATCTCCTCCTGTTCCAGGGGTGAAGGGCCTGTCAGAGTGGGCTCTGACCGACTGGCCACCTGCAGGGAAAAAGGCTGGTCTTCCAGGCAGATATTATGCATGAGCAGCTCCAGTCTCACTGTCTCAAAAGCCAGGTCGGCATAATTATTCTCCTTGCTGAGATGGCCCAGCAGGATATGCCGGCATTTCTTTCCGATAATCTTAGACAGGAACTGGCCAGCCCGCTCATTGGAAAGGTGGCCGAAATTACCCAGAATCCTCCTTTTCAGAGGATAGGGATAAGGTCCTACCATGAGCATATTAAGGTCATGATTGGCCTCCACCAGCAGGGTCTCACAGCCCTGGAGCTTATCGATCAGATAATCATCAAAAGTACCCAGGTCTGTAGCCGTGGCCACCTTGGACTCCTGATCCTCAAAGGTGTAGCAGACCGGGTCTGCCGCATCGTGAAGAATCTCTGAGGCCTCCACCCGAACCCCTTCTATGTCCATGGGTCTGTCCTTTTCTATAGAACAAAAAAGGTCCTTTTTCACCTTGCCCAGACAGGGACTGGCCAGAATGGCATCGATGGTCTTGCCGGTGGCATAGACTGGCACAGGGTATTTTCTCAGGAAAACACCAAGACTGCTGATATGGTCGTTATGCTCATGGGTTACAAAGATTCCCTGGATCCGGTCCGGGCTGACCTCCATCTGCTGCAGGCCCTCCACAATCCTTTTTCTACTGACACCGGCATCCACGAGAAAATGGGCATCCCGGTTGCCGACATAGATACAATTGCCGCTGCTTCCGCTGGCTATACTGCCTAAATACATACTAAAATCATCCTTATATTAATAAAATACGATGTCCCGGCCATCATTTCCCAGAACCAGATACCATGTTCCGGCCATCAATTTTCAGGACTATTCTGATGTCCCGGCCATCATTTCCCAGGACTGACTGAGGTCTGGTTTATGACCTGATGACTTTGTTATCATATAACAATTTTAATGATTCGTAAAGAAAACATTTTCCAGTCCGGCAGGCTGCCGGCTCTGGTCCGGCCGACTTTGGCGTCAGACCAGAAGCTCTGCCATGGCCCGGCGGACCTGGCTGGCGGTCTGTTCCGGATCCGCTGAGTTATCAATAACTACCTGACACCTGTCCCGGTAGTAGGCTTCCTCTTTCTGGCGGGACATGACACTCCTGGCCCTGTCCTCTGTGTAGGCCCGGCCCTCCATAAGCCTTTGCAGCCGGACCTGCCGGTCGGCATAAACATACCAAAGGCTGTCAAATTCCCCGGCCATGCCTGACTCCAGGAGCAGGGCTGACTCCACGACGATAATGCCTGTCTGTTTCCTTCGGACCCGGGCCTTGTCCCTGGTCTGATCCAGATTATTATCCTTCTTTTCCAGTTCCGGCTGGTCCTGCACCACGCCCTGGTCCCTGTTTTGTCCTCTATCCTGATCTTGCTCTTTATCCTGTTTTCTATCCCGGTCCTGGCAGTCCTGGTCCCACTGGCGGGCAAAAGCGGTCATCCGGTCCCGGATCTCCTGGATTACATTGGGATGGGTTATGGCATTAAGCCGGGCCAGCTTCCGGGGATCGGCAAAGACGATGGCCGACAGTTTTAGCCGGTCTATCCTCCCCTCCCCGTCCAGGATACCGGTCCCAAAGGCCTGGACTATGTCCTGGTAGGACCGGGCTCCAGGCTCCATAAGCTCATGGGCCAGCAGATCAGACAAGATGATCTCTGCCCCGTAGTCTTTCTTTAAAATCTCCATCACAAGACTCTTGCCTGAACCGATTCCACCGGTCACCCCAATCCGGAGTACCCGGCTTCCCAGCCCGGCTGACTGACATCTTGCAGACTCTGGGACCAGACCTGGTTTTTTGTCCGGCCCCTGGTCTTGTGCCTGTCCTGGCGTCCTGTTTTTTCTGCTATCTTCCATGGCTTGTCCCTCCATAAAAGACCCGGAGGGAATCCCTGTCCCCTCCGGGCTCTGCATTCATTGATATGTTCCGGCCTGCTGACCTTATTTGGCATCATACCAGGTCTCGCCTTCTTCCACGTCAACGGACAGGGGAACACTCAGGCTGGCAGCCCCCATCATTTCCTCTGTGAGGATCCGGGCTACCTGGGCTTGCTCTTCCCGCCTGGTCTCAATCAGCAGTTCATCATGAATCTGAAGAATCAGCCTGGACTGAAGCTTCTCTTCACGAAGCCTCCTGCTGACCTTGATCATGGCAATCTTAATGATATCCGCCGCCGTTCCCTGAATGGATGAATTCATGGCCGCCCGCTCTCCGAAATTCCTCTGGGCAAAATTGCTGGAACTCAGTTCCGGAATGGGCCGGATCCTTCCATAAAGGGTCTTTACATAACCATGCTCTTTGGCGTAGGCCACATTATCGTCCAGATAAGTCTTAATCCCAGGATAGGTAGCAAAGTATTTATCGATATATTCGCTGGCCTCTTTCCTGGATATCTTAAGATCCTCGGATAAGCCAAAGGCGGAGATGCCATAGACGATACCGAAATTCACTGCCTTGGCGCTTCTTCGCAGCATGGGACTTACCTCCTCAAAGGGTACTCCAAAGACCTGGGAAGCGGTCATGCGGTGAATGTCCTCCCCATGTTTGTAGGCGTCGATCAGGTTCTGGTCCTGGGCCATGTGGGCCAGGACTCTCAGCTCGATCTGGGAGTAGTCAGCGCTGACAAAAACTGAGCCTTCTTCCGGCACAAAGACCTTGCGGATCTCCCGGCCTAAAGGCAGGCGGATAGGGATGTTCTGCAGGTTGGGATCAGAACTTGAAAGTCTGCCTGTGGCCGTCACCTTCTGGTGAAATACCCCATGGATCTTGCCATCCTCCTGGATAAAGCCGGCCAGACCGTCAGCATAGGTTGATTTGAGCTTGGTCAGCTGGCGGTACTCCAGGACATCAGCCACAATGGGATAGTCCGGAGCCAGCTTCTGCAGCAGGTCGGCACTGGTGGAATAGCCGGTCTTGGTCTTCTTGGCAAAGGGCATCTTCATATCTTCAAAAAGAATTACTCCCAGCTGTTTGGGGGAATTGATATTAAACTCCTTGCCGGCCTCCTGATGGATGGCTTTTTCCAGTTCCTCGATCCTGCCTACCAGCTGGTCGCCATAGGCCTTGAGAGCCTCCTTTTCCACCGTAATACCGTATTTTTCCATATCAAAAAGCGTAGGCACCGTGGGGCGCTCGATTTCTTCATAAAGATCTTTCATCCCCATCTCCTCCAACTTATCAAGGAGGAGATCCCGGGTCTGCCAGGGCACCTCGGCCAGGGCCAGGGCCAGAGCCACTGTCTTATCATCCTCAGGAGAAAATGCCTGGCCCAGGTCTTTTTTCCCGCAGACCTCCTTCCTGGAGGGCAGGGTCTTTCCCAGGTAAATGTTGGCCAGGTCCTCATAGTCATAGGAAGACTGAAGGGGATTGATCAGGTAGGCCATAAGACCCACATCCTGGATCTGGCTCTCAAATAGTCTGGCATTCTCACACTGGTGGAGCAGCTGTTTGTAGTCAAGGACATCAAGGACTAAACCCTTGTCCAGGGCCTGCAGCAGCCTGTCCATGATCCAGTCGGCCGTCAGCGGCTCCTGGCAAAGCAGAATGACCTTGCCGGTCTCATAAACCAGACTGATACCCCTTAATGTGGGATCAGCTCCGGCCTCATCCGGTCTCTTCCAGCGGGGACCACCGCCAATCAGGCCAAGTCCTGCCCGGCCGGCCTTCTCCAGATCCTGGAAAATGTCTTCTGCCCGTCCCGGGTCCCGGCAGATCTCCAGGTCAGAAAGCTGGTCTTCCTGCCCTGAATCCTGGTCTTCAAAATATTTGTAGAGGCTTTTTAATTCCAATTTCTTAAAGAGCTGGTAAGCTTCCTGGTTAAAAAGCCGGCCCAGCCTTGCATCCTTAAAATTATATTCCAGGTCACAGTTGGTCCTGATAGTGGCCAGGTCCTTACTCATGAGGGCCTGATCATAGTATTCCTCCAGATTATTCCTGGCCCGGGCCGGCTTGACCTGGTCCAGATGCTGGTAGGCATTTTCTATGGTATGGAATTCCTTGATGATCTTAGCTGCCGTCTTCTCCCCGATACCGGGGACGCCGGGAATATTGTCAGACTGGTCGCCCATAAGCCCTTTCATATCGATGAATTCTTTAGGGGTTACCCCGTAGAGGTCCTCCACATCTCTGGCATAGTACTCCTCGGTTATGGTGGTCCGGCCCTTGGTCTTGGGAATCTTGATCTTAACCTTGTCTGTGGCCAGCTGCAGCAGGTCCCTGTCTCCGGAAACCACCGTCACATCCAGATCCTCCTTCTCCGCATCCACAGAGATGGTTCCCAGAATGTCATCCGCCTCCAGGCCGGCCTGGGTTACCACAGGAATCTCCATGGAGGTAAGAATCTCCTTGACCAGGGGCACCTGCTCATGGAGCTCAGCCGGCATGGGCTTCCTGGTCCCCTTGTATTCCTCGTACATCTCATGGCGGAAAGTAGGCTCCTTCCGGTCAAAAGCCACAAGCAGGTGGCTTGGTTTCTCTTCTTCAATATACCGGACCATCATATTCAGAAAGCCCAGCACCGCATTGGTGGGCACCCCCTCTGCATTGGTCAGCTGAGGCAGACCGAAAAAGGCCCTGGTCAATATACTGTGGCCATCAAGCAGCATAATCTTATCTGCCATAATTTCCCTCCGTCATTTTGTATTTTCCAGATTCCAGATCCCGCCTGCCAGGCAGGGCTGGAATCTATTCTATCTTCTTCGTCTTCAGTGAATAGCTGACTGACCCCGGATGATTTCCGGCCAGTCATCATCAAAAGCAGGGGACCTGGCAGAAAAATCCAGAAGCCGGGGGCTCCCGGTTTGCCGGCCGGTCCCGGTCATAAGGATCCGGGGAATCAGCTGCCCAGGAAGGCTACATAACCCTTCATAGCCTCATAAAGGTCTGCCTTACTGATGACCTCCCAGGGAGCATGCATGCTGAGAACAGCCACGCCGCTGTCCACCACCTCCATGCCATAGAGGGCGGCAATATAGGCGATGGTTCCTCCTCCGCCATAGTCAACCTTACCCAGCTCAGCCGTCTGGAAGGCCACCTTATTTTCGTCAAATATCCGGCGCAGGAAGGCCAGGTATTCTGCGTTGGCATCATTGGAGCCTGATTTGCCCCTGGCACCGGTATACTTATTGAGAACCAGGCCCTTGCCAAAGTAAGCGGTGTTTTTCTTTTCAAAGGCCTCACTGTAGGCCGGGTCATAGGCGGCGCTGACATCGGAGGACAGCATCCTGGACCGGGCCAGGGTCCGGCGGACGGCCAGGTTACCCTCTATACCGCAGAGGGCTAAAAGTTCTGCCACCGTATTTTCAAAGAACATGGACTGCATGCCTGTGGCACCCACACTGCCGATCTCCTCCTTATCTACCAGCAGGCAGCAGGAGGTCCGGTCCACATCATCGGTTCCTACCATGGCCAGGAAAGAGGGGTAAGCACATACCCGGTCATCATGGCCATAGCCGGCGATCATGCTCCGGTCCAGACCGCAGTCTCTGGCAGGACCGGCAGGAACCACCTCCAGCTCAGCCGACAGGAAATCCTCTTCCTCCAAACCGTATTTTTCCTGGAGCAGGAGGAGAATATTGGCCTTTACCAGGTCTTTTTCTTTTTCCTCTAAGTCTGTTTCTTTCAGAGGCCGGCTGCCCACCAGCACATCAAGCTTCTCACCCTCGATGACCTCGGCTGCCTTTTTCTGCAGCTGCCTGGCGGACAGGTGGATGAGCAGGTCTGTGATATAAAGTACCGGGTCCGCCGGGTCCTCACCGATATTGATGGGAACCACAGACCCATCCTTCATGGCCACCACACCGTGGAGGGCCAGGGGAAGGGCAACCCAGTGGTATTTTTTCACACCACCGTAGTAATGGGTATCCAGATAGGCCAGTTCCGTATTTTCATAAAGGGGATTCTGCTTCAGGTCGAGCCGGGGGGAGTCGATATGGGCACAGAGAATATTCATGCCCTCTGTCACCGGTCTCTTTCCAATCTGGAAAAGCGCTATGGTCTTGCCCATATAGAGGGCATAGACCTTATCACCGGCCTTCAAAGGCTCTCCCTTACCGTCAATAAGCTCTTCTATATTCCTGTAACCGGAGAGCTCAGCCTGGGCCTTGAAAAAAGCGGCACATTCCCTCTCCGTCTTATTTTCACTGATAAAAGTCCGATAGCCGGAAGCCAGCTTTTCCAATGCTTCCAGATCCTGGTCACCGTAACCTGTCCAACAATTATCTCTTTTCATTTTTGTCGCATTCCTCTCTGTAATCTTCTGGTCCTCTCGATTTCTATCCCGGAAAGGACCTTCCGGCGGTCCTGCCTGACCCTGGAAAAGGGAGGCCGGCTTTATACAGGAATTCGCGCCGCAAAAGCGGCGCGACCTTCCATTTCTTGATTTCAACCTATAGTATTTAATTCATATGTAAGCTCAGCTGGCTCTTGCATAAATCTGCTTGCCTTAAAACCCGGCTGTCTTGGAAGCTGGCTCAAAATCTACTTGTCTTAGAGGCTGAATCAAAGTCTACTTGCCTTGAAGGCTGATTCAAAATCTAACTGCCTCAAACTCCATTTACCTTAAAGTCAGGCCTTGTGGCCATGTCGAGGGGACAGTCAGGCCTTGTAGCCATGTCAAGGGGACAGTCAAGCCTTGTAGACATGTCAAGGGGACAGTCAGGCCTTGTGGCCGTAGTCGATGTTGATCACCTTCAGCTCGTCATCGCCGAGGGTATCCAGATCCATCTCCGGCAGCTCCGGATGAACGATCTCTGCCTTCTCCTCAGGGTCAGGGGCAAAGGTCACAAGCAGAGTATCCTCCGTAACCGTATCCCCTTCCTTGACATAAATCTGCTTAACCGTACCGCTGAGCCGGGCTACAACCGTGGTTTCCAGCTTCATGGTCTCAATAACCATAAGAGGCTGGTTTTTCTTCACATGGTCACCCACCTTGATATGGATATCACAGATGGTTCCGGCCAGACTGGCACCCAGATGACCCGGATTCCTCCGGTCTACCTTCAGGCGGTTGTCTTCCTTGATGTCGAAATTCTTATCAAGAATTTTGATCTCACGAAGGAAGCCGTTCACCTCAAACTGCATGGTGTGATAGCCTTCGTCATCCATCTCGGTCTCGGTGATGAACTTGATGGAAGTATCAATACCGTCATCAATCTGGATGACGGTCTCCTCACCGGGCCTCAGACCGTAGAAATAAACGTGACTCTCCAGCTTGGATACGTCATTGTAGGCATCGAAATGCTCACAGTAATCCTCATAAACCCTGGGATAGAGGGCATAGCTTAAGGTCTTCTGCTCCATGACAGACTCATCCTCCATGCTCTCCATGTAGAAGTTGGTCCGGAGGAAATCAGCGATGGCGTCGAAATCCAGGTCAGGCAGCAGGCTGCCGGGCCGGACTGTGATGGGTTCCAGATCCTTCAATACCAACTTCTGCATTTTCTCTGGGAAGCCTCCCTCGGGCTGGCCCAGCTCGCCGCGGAAGTACTGGATGACAGAATCCGGGAAGGTCAGGTCTTTGGCCTTCTCAAAAATATTTTCCTCTGTCAGCCGGTTTCTCCACATGAAGATGGCCAGGTCACCCACCACCTTGGAGGTGGGAGTTACTTTAATGATATTGCCCAGCAGGTTGTCGGCTTCCTTGTAGTGATGCTTCACTTCACCGAAATTGCGGCCGCCTCCCAGGGCTTCCACCTGGGCAGCGAAATTAGAATACTGGCCGCCGGGTATCTCATATTTATAAATCTCCGGGTCGGGAGATCTTACATCGCTCTCATAAACCTGGAAGGCCTTTCTCTCATGACGGTAATAGTCGTCGAGAACCAGCAGTCCTTCCGGATCGATCTTGGTATCCCTGGGAGTGCCCCTTAAAACCTCCACCAGAGTATTGAGGGAGGGCTGGCTGGTCAGGGAGCTCATGGAACCGATGGCACAGTCCACAATGTCCACGCCTGCCTCGGCTGCCATCAGGTAGGTGGCTATGCCATTGCCGGTGGTGTCGTGGGTGTGAAGATGGATGGGAATCTTGACTTCCTTCTTGAGGGCGGTAATCAATTCCCTGGCCGAGTAAGGCTTAAGCAGGGCCGCCATATCCTTGACCGCGATGACATGAACGCCCATCTCCTCCAGCTCTCTGGCCTTTCTGCAATAGTAATCAAGAGTGAACTTCTTCTGGTTTGGATCCAGGATATCACCGGTATAACAGATGGTTCCTTCCACGATCTTGCCGGCCTTGAGGACCTCCTCCACCGGCAGCTTAATATTTTCCAGCCAGTTCATACTGTCATAGATCCGGAAAATATCCACGCCATGGTCCGAGGACACCTTGATGAACTTGCGGATGACATTGTCCGGGTAATTAGTGTAGCCCACCACATTGGCACCCCGCAGCAGCATCTGGATCATGACATTGGGCATACGTTCTCTAAGGAGATCCAGCCGCTTCCAGGGAGATTCCTTGAGGAAACGGTACATGGTATCGTAGGTGGCTCCGCCCCAGCATTCGATGGAGTAGGAATCTTTAAGATAGAGGTTGGTGGCCCTGGCGGCTCCTGCCACCTCCTTGGTCCTCATCCGGGTCGCCAGCAGGGACTGCTGACCGTCTCTCATGGTAGTATCGGTCACATAAAGCTTCTTATCCCGGTAGATCTTCTGGGTAAATTCTTTGGCTCCCATTCTGAGATACTCATCCCGGGTACCATAGATCACCTGGGAGGTATCGATCTTAGGTACGATACGGTCCTCCAGGAAGGGCTTGGGACCCGGATTGACATTTACCATCTTGTTGCCCAGGAACTCCAGGATTTTTGTGGTCCGGTCCAGCTTATAATGAAACTCAAAGAGCTCTGGTGTCTCTTCTATAAAGGTGGTGTAACATTTTCCCTTATGGAAGACCTCGTGGTTGAGTACATTGATCAGGAAGGTAATATTGGTCTTGACTCCCAGGATCCGGATCTCCCGGAGCAGGCGAACCGACTTGCGGATGGCTCCTTCAAAGGACCGGTCGTGGGAGGTAGCCTTGACCAGCAGGCTGTCATAATAAGGGGTGATGATAGCGCCGCTGTAGGCGTTGCCCCCGTCCAGGCGGACGCCGCTTCCGTTGCCGGACCGGTAGAATTCAATCTTGCCGCTGTCAGGAATGAAATGATTCATGGGGTCTTCCGTGGACACCCTGACCTGGATGGAATAGCCATTACACTTGACTTCGTTCTGGGAATAAATGTGGATGTCAGGGCTGTTGAGTGGGTAGCCCTCAGCCACCAGGATCTGGCATACCACAATATCGATGCCTGTGATCTCCTCTGTCACCGTATGCTCCACCTGGATTCTGGGATTCATTTCAATGAAATAGGGATTCTCGTTTTCGTCCACCAGGAACTCCATGGTTCCCGCGTTGGTGTAGCCTACTCTTCTGGCCAGCCTTTTGGCCGAGTCCATAATCTTCTTCCTGGTATCCTCGGAGATAGACCAGGCTGGGGCGAACTCGATCACCTTCTGGTTACGCCGCTGCAGGGAGCAGTCCCTGTCATAGAGGTGGACGATATTGCCATAATTGTCTCCCAGAATCTGCACTTCAATATGCTTGGGATGGTAAAGATACTTCTCGATAAAGAGCTTGGACTCTCCGTAGGCCCGGATCGATTCATTGTCAGACTGGCGGAAGGCGTCGGGCATGGATTCGGGACCATAGACGATCCTCATACCCCGGCCTCCGCCGCCGTTGCTGGCCTTGAGCATAACCGGATAACCGATCTCGTCGGCGATTCTCATGGCCGTGTCAGCGTCATGGATGGCGAAATCATTGCCGGGGATGATGGGTACCCGGCTTTCTTTTGCCGCTTTTTTGGCGGAGATCTTATCCCCCATAATATTCATGGATTCCACTGTGGGTCCGATGAAGACGATACCATTGCTCTCGCAGGCCTCGGCGAACTCCGGATTCTCAGAAAGGAAACCGTAACCCGGATGGATGGCGTCCACCTTCTTCTCCTTGGCGATCTGGATGATCTTGGGGATATCCAGATAGGCATCCACAGGTCCCTTGTTGGGATCTAAGGGGTAGGCCTCATCGGCTTTATTGCGGAACAGGGCGTAACGGTCCTCCTTGGAATAGATGGCCACAGAACCAATATTCAGCTCTGACAGGGCCCTGAAAATACGGATGGCGATCTCGCCTCTGTTGGCTACCAGCACTTTTTTAAACTTTCTAATCTCAAAATTAGTCATGGATCCTCCTCCAATTGATCAGACTGGCTGCAGATGCTACAGGCTTTCCTTAAGGGCGATAATCTGCTCTATAAGGCTCACGGTCCCGTCAATACCCAGGACGCTGCTGTCCAAACTGTAATGATAACTCCTGAAGTCTCCCCACTTCTTGGAGCTGTAGTAGTTATAATAACTGGCCCTTTGCTTATCTGTTTTAGCTGCCGCGTCCTTAACCCGGTCCATGGGCACCTCATAGATGTCATGGATCCTCTTTTTCTTAAATTCCATGGGAGCGTGGATAAACAGATTCAGAATATTATCATATTCCTTGAGGGCATAATCGGCACAGCGGCCGACGATGACGCAGGCTCCAGCGTCCGCTACCTTCTTTATGGCGTCAAAGGAGGCCAGAAATACCTTCTGGTTCAGCGGCATATCAAAGGAGGCCGCATTATATCCCAAGGCATAGGGATCCATAACGAGGGAATAGAGAAAGCTGGTTGTTGGCTTCTCATCATAGTTCTCGAAAAGGTCTTCGCAAAGTCCGCTCTCCTTGGCGGCGATCTTAAGAAGCTCCTTATCATAAAAAGGAATGCCATAATGGTCAGCCAGCTTCTTGCCGATCTCTCTTCCTCCACTACCGTACTGTCTTCCTATGGTTATAATCGTATTCAATCCATTCACCCCTCCCGGTCATAATGATTATTTTATATTATACTACAGAATGAAAGCAGAATCCACAGGGAGCTTGCCAGCCGGCCGGTCTTCTCCGCCGGCCTGGTATCCTTTCCTGTAGAACCGGCCGCACTGATTGACCGGCCAAGCCTGGTAAAAGCAAAAACCCGGCTGAAAAACAAAAGACGCCCTGCCCCAGCCGGACCTGGTAAATATACCCGTCCGCCATAACAAAACGTCTCATATACACACTCTGATATATATTGGTAAATATCACAGGGACGGGCTGTATCTTGCCAGGTAGTCCCTGCCATCCTGCAGATCCAGATCCAGCTGGCTTTTCAGCTCGTCAAGATCGGCAAACTTACGCTCCGGTCTGGTGTGGTGCATAAGTTCAACCTTGACATCCCTGCCATAGAGGTTTCCGTCATAATCAAAGATATAGGTCTCCACATTAACCTCAGAACTGTCTTTTACGGTTGGTTTCCTTCCCACATTAGTCATGCCGAAATAGACACTGTCCCCCTCCCGGACCCTGCTGATATAGACCCCCAGGGGAGGCAGCAGCTTCTCCTTGCCGGGAATGAGATTGATGGTGGGGATCTGGATTGTCCGCCCAAGCTGCTCTCCGCGGATCACCGGTCCACTGATGCTGAATGTTCTCCCCAGCAGCCGCTCGGCGCTTTCCATGTCTCCCTTTTCCAGGCAGGCCCGGATTCTGGTGCTGCTGACATCCTTACCGTCCATCTGCAGCTTGTCAATGACCACCAGTTGATAGCCGTATTCCTCCTGGTACTTGTAAAGGTCCTTGACGCTGCCGGACCTTTTTTTCCCAAACCGGAAATCCTTACCGACAACAATTACCCTGGCTCCCGCCTTAGCTACCAGGACATCCCGGATAAAACGCTTGGGTGTCAGGGCAGCAAATTCCTTGGTGAAGGGATGCTCCACCAGGATATCCACGTCCATCTGCTCAAGGATCCTGTGTCTCTCTTCCTTGGTGTAGATCTGCCGATAGCCTTCATCTCCCTTAAGGGTGATCCTGGGGGGACGGTCAAAAGTAAAAACCATACTGGCCAGGCCGTGCATTTCCTCGTCAAGGACCCTGTGAATCAGCAGCTGATGGCCTTTGTGTATGCCCTCGAACTTACCCAGGGCCACCGCTGTATTTTGAAAATGGAATTCAGAATTTGTGATATATTTCATGTCGGTCTCCAACCCTGTCAAAGGAATACCTTTACAGGTTTGATTCTTTTGTTACCATCGGAAGTATATACTCCGATAAATCGATGATTTCTGTCATAGATCCTGACAGTTTCCCCGCCGGCAATGACCAGGTTTTTCTCCGGGTCAGCCTCCGGACCGATCCCTGTAAGAAGGGAAAATTCCAGAGGATTGCCATTGTAGAGAAGCTTTTCCCCGGCCTCTTTCACACTGAAGGCCGGCAGGTCGGAAAACATCCTGTCCATGGGGATCAGAACTTCTGAAAGCCGCCCCTCCCCTGCCAGGTCCTGCAGCCGGTCTAAAGTGATGGCAGTGTCGAGACTGTTGCTTCCCACTCTTGTCCGCAGCAGGGACTCCATGGCACCCCCGCAGCCTGCCTTCCTGCCGATGTCCCGGCAGAGGCTCCTGATGTAGGTACCCTTGGAGCAAGTCACAGTGAAGGTCACCCGGGGCAGGGCGATCTCCTCTATCTTTATGGACCGGATCTCAACAGGACAGGGCTTTCGTTCCACGGTCACCCCCTGGCGGGCCAGCTCATAGAGCTTACGGCCGCCGATCTTCTTGGCTGAATACATGGGCGGCACCTGCAGGTAGGCTCCTGTAAAGGATTCTATGATCTCCCGGACCTGGTCTTCGCCGCATTCCACCGGGGCCTGGGCCATGACCTGACCGGTCATATCCTCCGTGTCAGTCTCCACTCCCAGCAGTAACACCGCCCGGTACTCCTTGTCCCAGTCCTCCAGCATACTACAGAGCCTGGTTGCCTTGCCCAGGCAGACCGGGAGAACTCCCTCGGCTGCCGGATCCAGGGTCCCGGTATGACCGACCTTCTTCTGTCTGAGGATCCCCCGCATCCGGGCGACCACATCATGGGAAGTGTAGTCTTTTTCTTTATATATGTTTAAGATTCCGTTAATCATCATCTTCGCTCACTGGATTATCCAGCTGGTTCTCTACCTCCTGGGCTATGTTCATGACGATATCCCTGACCCTGCCCACCATGGTACAGCCTGCGGCCTTGACATGGCCGCCTCCGCCGAAGGACCGGGCAATACGGCTCACGTCCACCCGGTCAGAAGACCTGAGGCTGGCCTTGAAACTGCCATCCTCCAGCTCATAGAGAAAGAGGGCACAATCCACATTACCCGTCAGTCTCAGCTGGTCTATGATGCTGTCTAAATCACTGCTGTCCACATCGTAAAACCTCATATCCTTCCTGGTCACCTTGGAAAAGATCATCCTGCCGTCGAGAATCATGATGCTCTCAATGAGGGCCCGGCCCAGGATCTGGGTCTGGACATAGGTTCTCCGGTAGAAGGACCGGTCAATAATCTCCTCGGAGTTCACACCCTTTTCTAAGAGGGCGCCGGCCGCTTCCATGGTCATCCTGCCCGTATTGGTGTGAGCGAAAACTCCTGTGTCGTGGACGATTCCTGTGTAGAGGGCCTGGGCGCAGGGGAGAGATATCTCTTCCTCCCCCATCATATAAAAGAGGATCTCACAGGTTGAAGAAGCCCCCGGGACAACAAGGCAAAGGTCTCCGAAGCCCTCGTTGGTGATATGGTGGTCTATGGTGATCCGGTAAGCGGCCTCCATAAAATAGTCCTTGTGGTGGTTGAGCCGGTCTGGGTCAGAGCAGTCCAGGGCAAGGAAGAGATCGAAGGTCTCATCCTCCGCTTTGGCAAAGCGGACCTCCTCAGCCCCGGGCAGAAATTTGAATTTATTACTGATGTCATCCAGAAAAACGGACACTTTTGCCTGAGGAAAATGGTCCTGAATATAAGCTTTCATGGCCAGGCAGGCCCCGATACAGTCCCCGTCCGGGTTCCTGTGGCCGGAGATCCCGATGGATCCGGCCTGGGATATTCTCCCAATAATCTCCTGGCTTTTTTGGAAAAAGGCCTCTGATTTCATATGGTCTATCCTATATTCAGAAATCATAGTCAGGCTCCTTCCTCTCCCTTGTGGAGATCTGCGGTAATCTCATCAATCTTCCTGGACATGTTGACGCCATACTCTATGGACTGGTCTAAGATAAAGCGGATATCCGGCGTATTTCTCAGATTCACACTGTGGGCCAGCTCCCGCTTGATATAACCGTGGGCGCTCTTGAGACCGGCCAGGGTATCCTTCTGGGCCTCCTCGTCACCGAGGACACTGATGTAGGCCTTGCAGGTCTTAAGATCCGGAGCCACCTCCACAGAGACAACAGTGGTCATGGGACTGATCCGGGGATCCTTGATCTCCCGGGAGATGATTCTGCTCAGCTCCTTGAGAACCTCCGAATTAATTCTTGTATTTTTAACACTGTTCTTTCTCATATAATCTCACCTCCGTCATTGGCGGGAATCCCCAGGGGATCCCTGCCGCGGATCTGGGTCAGCTCTGCTGACATATCTGTAAGAAGTTCTTCCGCCACTGCCTTTGAATTCCTATCTGGGAACCTCTTCCATAACAAAGGCCTCGATCTGGTCTCCCTCTTTGAGATCATTATATTTCTCAAAGACAATACCACACTCAAAGCCGGACTTGACTTCCTTCACGTCATCCTTGAATCTCTTCAGGGAAGCCAGCTTGCCCTCGTAAATAACGATACCGTCACGGACGATCCGGGCACCGGCGTCTCTGGATACGATACCATCGGACACATAACAGCCGGCGATGGTTCCGATACCGGATGCCTTGTAGGTCTGGCGCACTTCCAGGTGGCCGATCACCTTCTCCCGGAATACCGGGTCAAGCATACCCTTCATGGCCGCCTCGATATCCTCGATGGCATTGTAGATGACACGGTAGAGTCTCATGTCAACCTTCTCCCGCTCTACAGCGGACTTGGCCTGGGTATCCGGACGGACATTAAAGCCGATGATGATGGCATTGGAGGCGGAGGCAAGGGTTACGTCCGACTCGTTGATGGCGCCTACACCACCGTGGATCACATTGATCTTAACCTCCTCATTGGACAGCTTGGTCAGGCTCTGGCGGACTGCCTCCACAGAGCCCTGGACGTCTGCTTTGACAACCAGGTTAAGCTCCTTGACATTTCCTGCCTGGATCTGGTTAAAGAGGTCATCAAGAGACAGCTTGGTCTTAGTGTCTTCCAGCATTTTCTCCCTGCCGTAGGCCACAAAGGCTTCTGCCGTGGACCTGGCGTCCTTCTCATTCTCATGAGCCATCATGACCTCACCGGAGAAGGGAACGTCATTGAGACCGAGAATCTCAACGGGTGTGGACGGACCGGCTGATTTAACCCGACGGCCCTTGTCATCGATCATGGCACGGATATGGCCGTAGGCATGACCTACATTGATGCTGTCTCCCACATGAAGGGTACCCTTCTGGATCAGGATAGTGGCTACAGGACCACGGCCCTTGTCCAGTTTGGCCTCAATGACAAGACCCCTTGCCATACGGTTGGGGTTGGCCTTGAGCTCAAGGACCTCAGCGGTCAGGGTGATCATCTCAAGAAGGTCATCAATTCCTTCGCCGGTCTTGGCGGATACGGGTACAAATACTGTGCTTCCGCCCCAATCCTCGGCGATCAGGCCATACTCTGTCAGCTCCTGCTTGACACGGTCCACGTTGGCTCCCTCTTTGTCGATCTTATTGACAGCGACGATAACCTCAACCTCAGCAGCCTTGGCATGGTTGATGGCCTCGATGGTCTGGGGCATAACGCCGTCATCTGCCGCCACCACAAGGACAGCGATATCTGTAGCCTGGGCACCTCTCAGTCTCATGGAGGTGAAGGCCTCATGTCCCGGGGTATCCAGGAAGGTGATACGCTCCCCGTTGATCTTAACTACGGAAGCACCGATATGCTGGGTGATACCACCAGCCTCACCGGCTGTGACATTGGTAGACCGGATCGCATCGAGAAGGGAGGTCTTTCCATGGTCTACATGGCCCATGACACAGACAACAGGAGGTCTTCCCACCATCTGGTCCTGGTCCTCTTCTTCCTCTTTTAACAGCTCTTCGATCACATCAACCTTGACCTCTTCCTCAGCGATACAGTTGTAGTCAAGGGCAATCTCTGCTGCCTGGTCAAAGTCAAACTCTGTGTTGATGGTAACCATCTGGCCGGCCATAAAGAGCTTCTTGATGATTACTGCAGGTGTCACCTTGCAGGCCTCGGCCAGGGCTTTCAGGGATACAGGATTAGGCAGGGTGATATTGCGGATCACGTCCTCCTTGGGCTCCTGCTTCTTAGGTGCCTGCGGCTGGGGCTGGGGCTTTCTGCCCTTCTGCCTTCTCTGGTTATTGTTATTGTTGTTGAAATCTGTGCGGTTATTATTCCTGCGGTTATTATTCCTGCCGCCGCGGTTGTCGCCGTTTCTCTTGTTCTGGTTCTCACGGCTGTGCTCGCGGTTGATCTCGTGGCGGTTCTCCTTACCGCTCCTGGTCTCTTTCGCGTTCACAGGCTCTGCTACATAGGACAGGCCGGACCGGTTATCCCGGCGGTCATTTCTCTGGCCCCGGTTGTCACGGCCGCCATCCCGGTTAAAGCTTCGGTTATCACGGCCGCCGTCCCGGTTAAAACTTCTGTTATCACGGTTGCCGTCACGGTTATCGCGGTTGAAGTTACGGTTGTCACGATTGCCCTCACGGTTATAGCCCCGGTTATCCCGGTTCCCATCCCGGTTATCCCGGTTAAAATTGCGGTTGTCACGATTGCCGTCACGGTTGAAACTCCGGTTATCACGGTTGCCGTCACGGTTGTCACGGTTGGAATTACGATTGTCACGGGTCCTTCCTTCACCACTTCTGCTTTCGGCAGACCTGTTATCCCGGCGGTCTCGGCTGCCGTCCCGGTTAAAGCTTCTGTTATCCCGGCTGCCATCCCGGCTGTCACGGTTGAAATTACGGTTGTCACGATTGCCCTCACGGCTGCCATCCCGGTTAAAGCCGCGGCTGTCCCTACGCTGGCCTCTCTGGTCCCCGCTTCTTCCTGCCCGGTCCGGATTCCGGTCCTGGCGGCCGCTTCTCTGGGGACGGTCCCCGGTCCTCTCCTGGCGGCGTCCACCGTCTGTACCGGCCTGCTGCCTGGTCTCCTGGCTGTCACTGCCGCCCTCAGGGTTCCTGGCTGCAGGGGTGCTTCCCTCCGGTCTGGCCTGGGGCTGACTGTTGACCTGGGTATTCCTTGCCGGCTCTGTCCTGGCGGCCGACGGCGGCGGAGTGGCCGGCCTCGCGGATTCAGGCTTTAAGAACCGTGCCTTGATCCGAGACGCCTGCTCATCTGTTACTGTACTCATGTGACTTTGTATATCTTCTCCCTGCTGTCTGAGAACAGCAAGAACTTCTTTACTTGTTTTATTCACCAGCTTAGCCAGTTCATGTACTCTCAATTTCGCCATAAGCTACACCTCCATATTTAGACTAATCTTTTTTGTTAAAGCACGTGCAAAACCTTCATCTAAGATACAGATGGAAGCCCTGTATGTTTTGCCGGTCCACCGGCCTAATTCTTCTTTCGTTCCAAAGATCTCCATGGGGACCTCATAGTAGCTGCACATATCTGTGAACTTTTTCCTGGTGTTATCAGAGGCCTCCTCTGAAACCAGCACCAGGTAAGCCCTGCCGGACTTGACAGCCTTCTCGGTGGAAAACTCTCCGCTGACTGTCTTGCCGGCCTTGGAGGCCATTCCAATCATGGACAAAATCTTATCCCTCTGTGTCAATATCCTTTAATTCCTCCTCAAGACGATCGTAAATCTCATCGGGGATCGTCACCTTTAAAGAGCGCTCCAGACCTTTGGAGCGTCTCGCCTTCTGCAGGCATTCCACGCGTCGGCAGAGATAGGCCCCTCTTCCGTTCATTCTCCCGGTTTCATCCAGGACTACCTCTCCCTGGGGACTGCGGATCACACGGATCAGCTCCCGCTTACCGCGGGCTTCCCGGCAGCCGACACATTGCCTGGTCGGTATCTTCTTAGCCATAGTTATCCTCTGGTCTTACTCTGCGTAATCCGGTTCAGGCTGGTCCTCTAACTGGTCCGGAGCCTTCCTGGGACTATCATCAAACTCCAGGTCACCTTCCCTGTCGTCGTAATCATCATAGTCGTCTCCGGGCTCGTCATAGTAGTCGGGACCATCCCCGTCATAATCGTCGTAATCATCATCGTAATCGTCATAGTCATCCCTGTAGGAAAGCTCTTCCTCCAGCTCTGCCGCCTGACTCTCGCTCTTGATATCGATCTTATAGCCGGTCAGCTTGGCTGCCAGTCTGGCATTCTGGCCTTCCTTTCCGATGGCTAATGACAGCTGGTAGTCCGGTACCACGACGCGGGCACTCTTCTCTTCCTCGTCGATGGAAACGGAAATGACATCGGAAGGACTTAAGGCATTCCTGATCAGGATAGCCGGGTCGTCGTCCCAGGAGATGATATCGATCTTCTCCCCCTTCAGGTCATTGACGATGGCATTAACACGGGATCCGTTGACACCTACACAGGCTCCCACGGGATCCACATTAGGATTGTTGGAATAGACGGCAATCTTTGTTCTGGAGCCGGCCTCACGGGCGATGCTGCGGATCTCCACAGTCCCGTCAAAGACCTCGGTAACTTCCTTCTCAAAGAGTCGCTTCACCAGTTCCGGATGGGTTCTGGACACCAGGATCTTGGGCCCCTTGTTGGTGCTCTTCACTTCCACGATAAAAAGCTTGATCCTGTCTGTGGGCTGGTAGACCTCACCCTTCACCTGCTCCTTCTCAAGGAGTACGGCGTCAGTCTTATCATCCAGGCTGACACTGATATTGCGGCCGTTATATCTCTGGACAACACCGGTTACGATGTCTCTCTCTTTGTGGGCAAAATGCTCAAAGACAACCCGGCGTTCTTCTTCCTTTATCTTCTGGACGATAACACTTCTGGCGTGCTGGGCGGCAATCCTGCCGAAATTCTTCGGAGTGACCTCCCTGCTCACCACATCGCCCAGCTCATAATGGACATCCTTCATTCTGGCGTCGGCAAGGCTGATCTCCGTAACCGGATCCTCCACTTCCTCCACGACAGTCCTGTCCACATAAACTGCTATGTCACCAGTCTGGCGGTCCATGTTGACACGGACCTGGGCATTCTTTCCGAAATCACGGTTGCAGGCTGCAACCAGTGAATCTTCTATGGCCTGCATGATGACTTCTTTCTCGATATGTTTTTCTTTCTGAAGCTGGTCGAGAGCCTCAATTAATTCACTCATTTTCTGTATTCCTCCGAAAAATCTAAAATTCTATTGCCTGGCGTATCACTGCGATATCTTTCCTGGAAAATGTGTATTCCCTGTCTTCTGTCTCCACAAGGACCGTGTCCTTGTCATAATTCTTTAAGATACCCTCAAACTCCTTACAGCCTTCGAGAGCCCTGTAAAGCTTCACTTCCACAGCTTTGCCAAGATTTCTCTCATAATCCCTGTCCTTTTTCAGTGGTCTTCCAAGACCGGGTGAACTGACCTCGAGTATGTAGGCATCCTTGATGAAATCTTCCTCATCAAGTCTGATTTCCAGGGCCCTGCTGATCAGAACACAGTCATCAATGTTGATGCCGCCTTCTTTGTCCGCATAGATACGCAGATACCAGTTAGCTCCTTCTTTTACATACTCCACATCGACGAGTTCGAAATGGTTCTCCTCTATAATCGGTCTGACTAATTCTTCCGTTCTGGCAACAATCTCTGTATTTTTCATGTTGTATCTCACCTTCTTTCCTCTGAAACGTTCCGGACAGCCGAATAAAAACATAAGAGTGGGCGGACGCCCACTCTTATCACTAAAAGTATTCTTAAACATACTAGCATTATTCCTGAAAGAAATCAAGTACCAAATTTCTGGGACAATCTGGTCTTGCTACTGGCTTTCTGTCTCCATCTCATCATAGTGGTCATCTTCCGATGTCTCCTCAGAGGAGGCTGTATCCTCTTCCTCACTGGATTCCTGGGCCGCCGCCTTGTCCTCAGCCACAGTAAGAAGATCTTTTATGGCCGTGATATCCTCTTTGGCAACCTTGTACCACACCGCCTTTTTGTCCATATTTTCCAGCCTGATATAGTTGTCATAAAGGGTCATGGTCATGGTGTTGCCATGGTGGTAGAAGGTATAGGTCAGGGCGGCCGCCTCTATGGCTTCCTGCCCGGATCCCCACTTCTTTTCCGCCTTTTTGCGGCTAGACTTGTCCTTGGACATCTGGTCTATGTAGTTGGCCACGGCAACTGCCTGGTCATTTTCAAAGTAATGACCTTGGCCATCAACCACCATGGGAGAGTCGGCCAAACGGTGCAGGAGGGACGAATTAGGGTAGCCCGCCCTGTAATGGAGGAAGGCATCGCCTAAGGCGCTGGCACCCCGGCAGTAATAGACGTCGTTGGGGAGGTCCGTGAAAACCACATAGTCTCCCGGGTAAACCATGATCTCATAGACGGCATTATCTTCATCATAGAGCACATACTCATAGCTGGTACCAGGAATGGCCGCTACCTCCTCAGGACTGTACCTGCTGGTCTTGTCGGCCCGGCAGCCGATCAGGGTAGCCATGGAAAAGGCCGCCTTCTCCTCTATGAACTCACTGCTTTCCATGTCATCGGCAAATCCGATCTCCAGCTTGGCCAGGCAGTCTCTGGCAATTCTGTCAAGATAGTCACTGGCTCTCTTTGAATCCTCAGACTGGTTATTGTCATCCTCCAGTTCTGCCTCCAGCTTTTTCACCTTTTTTTTCAAAGATTTATTCTTTTTGACCAGGTCCTGATAATAAGAAGATTCCTCCACGTCCTCCCTGGAGACCCCGCATCCTGCAGGCAGCAGGAGGCTTAAAACCGCAAGCAGCAGCAGGAGACGCTTGCCTGCTCTTTTTTTCTTTGGCTCTGTCATAGGCTTACCTTCTTTCCTCTATCATCAGTAACTCCAGTCAATAGTCCCTCTTTTCCACGACTTCATTCCGGTTCTTATAAATGGAGTGTTCCGGCACAAAACCTCTTACGCTGGAAAGAGGATAAATGTTGGTAAATTTACCCACCACAGAACCCGGATTCAGGATGGTCCCGCATCCGACCTCCACATAATCACCCAGGAGGGCTCCGATCTTCTTGCGGCCGGTCTCGATATTCTGACCCTCCACATGGATCTCCACCAGCTTGCGGTCCGACTTGACATTGGAAGTGATGGACCCGGCACCCATATGGGCATGGTAGCCCAGGATGGAATCGCCCACATAATTATAGTGGGGGACTTCCACCTTATCAAAAAGAATCACATTTTTAAGCTCTGTGGAATTACCCACCGTGGCTCCGGCTCCGACGATGGCGTCTGCCCGGATAAAGGCGCAGTGGCGGATCTGGGCTTCCGGCCCGATGATGGCCGGCCCGTTGATGTAGGCTGTGGGGGCCACAGTGGCCGACTTGTGTATCCATACATCCTCCCCGACCTGGTCATATTCTGCCGGATCCAGCAGCATGCCTATCTCCAGAATGAAATCATGGATCTGGGAAAGGACCTCCCAGGGATAGGTGGATTCCTCAAACAAAACTGAGGCAATGGTATGGTTAAAATCTGCGAACAAAGCTTTATTCTCTAATCTCTTCATTAAAATTATTCCGGCTGCAGACAGCCTCTCCTTTCCATCGGGTATCCAAAACCTTCTTCTTCCATCATGAGCTGTGGGGAGCTGGCCCCTGGTCCTGACCCTGCGTCTGGCCGCCTGTCTGACCCTGGTCCCCTGCCTGGCCGCCTGTCTGACCCTGGTCCCCTGCCTGGCCTGCGGACTGGCCGCCCGCCTGGCTCTGATCCTGACTGTCAGTTCGGCCCTGGGTCCGGCCGCCCGCCTGGGGCCGGTCATCCAGGAATTCCAGCCGCCAGTGATAGCGCCCCTTCTCATCCTTGGGATCCTTCTCATAATAGAAATATGCTGTAAACTTATTTCCCTTCTTGCTGACGCAGCCTCTGAGGCCCACCTTGCCATGCTCTAAAAGAATCTTGACCATGTCATAAGTGACCTTTTTGCCCAGGCCGTTAATCAGCCGGTCATTCTTCCAGACGGCATACTTGCAGCCGGACTTCCAGTTGGAACAGCCAAAGGCCCGGGCCGTCTCCACCACAGGACTGCCGCACTCTGGACAGATTCCCACAGGTTCCTTGTGGAGAGGTTCTGTCTGGGCAGGATCTCCCAGGCTGTCATCGGCCTTCACCTTGGCGACGGCATCGACTACAAAATCCTTAATCAGCGAAAGGAAGTCATCTTGAGTATACTTTTTCCGTTCGATATCTGCAAGGGTTTTCTCCAGCCGGCCTGTGTATTCCAGGTCAAAAAGCTCCTGGGCCGGAAAATGCTCCACCATCATACGGCCCAGGTCCGTACAGGTCAGGCTCTTTCCCCTGGCCTTGATATAGCCGGCTGTCTTAAGCTTCTTGATGGTCTCGGCCCGGGTGGCCGGGGTACCGATAGAAAAACCGCTTAAGATGGCCATCATCATCTCTTCTTCGTCCCTCTCTTCATACTTCTTGCCACAGGTCTCCATGACCTTTAAGAGGGTTTTTTCCGTATGGGGCTTGGGCGGCTTGCGCTCGACCTCATTGATCTCAGATTTGACGATGGGCAGGACCTGGTCCTTTTCCACAGGAGGCAGGAGGACTTCCCTGGAGTCCACACCTTCTATCAGCTTCCATCCGGGTTGCAGCTGGACCTTGCCCTTGGCGATGAATAAGCCTTTGACCTGGGGGGTCTCTTTTACCTTGAGCCGCAGAACCGTGTCCTCAGAGACAGCCAGGGGCATAAACTGGGCCAGAAAGCGGTTGCGGACCGCATCGTAAACCTTCTGTTCCTGGTCACTTAGGTTTTTTGGCAGGACATAGGTGGGGATAATGGCCGAATGGCTCTCCACTTTTTTGCTGTCAAAAAGTCTCTTGCCGGTATGGAACTTCATCTGGTCCTCCAGGGGATGGCCCTTCTTGTGGACACCCAGCACCTTGGCCGCCTTACCCTTCAGACTTTCATCCAGGACCACGCTGGCCGTCCTGGGATAGGTGATCAGCTTTTTCTCATAGAGGTCCTGGGCTGTCTTTAAAACCTTGTCAGAGGTCCAGCCCCTGTACTTGCCGGTGATATAGCCCTGGAGCCCGGAAAGATTAAAAAGGTAAGGGGGATATTCCTTTTTCTGAGTCACTTTTTTGGAAGTGACCCGGGCCTCCTTGCCATCAATCTGCTTTTTGATCTCCTGGAGGTCCTCCCTGCTGTCAAACTTGTCAGTCTCCTTGCCCTCCTGGTCTTTTTCATGGTAAAAACCGTCAAAGTGCTTCTTTTCCCCGGTCTCAAAGGTAGCCTTGAGCCGGTAATACTTTGTCACTTTAAAATTCTCAATCTCCTTGTCCCGGTCATAGATAATCTTGAGGGTGGGCATGAGAACCCTGCCCACATTAAGAAGTTTGGACCCGGCCATAGACCTGTATTTGAGAGTGGCCACCGAGGTCAGATTAATACCTATGAGCCAGTCAGCCAGCTGACGGCCGAAACCTGCGTCATGGAGGGGCTTCATCTCCGAGTTGGGTCTGAGATTACTAAGGCCCCGGTTCACTTCTTCGGCGGTCCACTCATTTAAAAGAATCCTTTCCACCGGCTTACCGGGATCAATGTAATCCAGAATCTCATCGGCGATCACCTGGCCCTCCCGGTCGTCATCGGTGGCAGATATGATGGTCTCAACATCCTGCCTTTCCATAAGACTGCGGATGATCCCCATCTGGCGGACCACGCCGGCGTCTGCCTTATCACGGTTAGAGGAGTCAGTTTTCAGTTTATATTGGAAATGTTCCGGGATGTAGGGGAAGCGTTCCATCCGCCAGACCTTCATGGAGGGGTCATAATCCCTGGCATCGTAGAGCTGGAGCAGGTGGCCGAAGGCCCAGGTAATGACATAGGACTCCCCCTCAAAATAGCCGCTGCGTCTGCTGCAGGAGGTGGCGTCGGCAATATTCTTTGCCACGGAAGGCTTCTCTGCTATAATCAGTTTTTTCATTGATGTCACCATCCTTACATATACACTGAAGGAACGGGTCAGAGTTACAACCGGGAAAATGTGTTCTCCCCGCTGATACAGCATCCGCCCACAAAATGCCGGAAGGTCTCCGTTTTTGTGGGCGGCTTATCTTTCTTTCCTGTCAATCGGAAATGCCCCGCTTGAAGAGCGGGTTACTATTCAAAAACCATGAATCAATGGCAGGGAAAACAGGCTTTACTGTCTTCCCGGGGTCTGCGGGACAGGATCTGTCCTACTGGCCTTCGTAGATGGGGTACTTGTCTGTGAGTTCCTTGACGATAGCCTCTGCCTCCTCAAGCTTACCGTCGACGATGGTCAGCTTGATGGCCTCGGCAATCTTTTCCATATCGTCCTCCTTAAGACCCCTGGAAGTCACTGCCGGTGTTCCAAGTCTCAGTCCACTGGTAACGAAAGGTGACTTGGGATCATTGGGAACTGTGTTCTTATTACATGTAATATGAACGGAGTCAAGCAGCTTCTCCATATCCTTGCCGGTCAGGTCCATCTTTCTCAGGTCCAGGAGCATCAGGTGGTTGTCGGTACCGTGGGATACGATATCAAAGCCCCTGTCCATGAGGGCCTGGGAAAGAGCGGAAGCATTCTTGATGATCTGCTGCTGGTATTCCTTGAATTCCGGGGTCAGGGCTTCCTTAAAACACACTGCCTTGGCAGCGATCACATGCATGAGGGGGCCGCCCTGGATTCCCGGGAAAATAGCCTTGTTAAAGTTGTACTTCTTATTCACTTCCTCACTGGAAAGGATCAGGCCGCCCCTGGGACCGCGAAGGGTCTTGTGGGTGGTTGTTGTGGTAACATGGGCATAGGGGATGGGGCTCTCATGAAGGCCGGCAGCCACGAGGCCGGCGATATGGGCCATATCCACCATGAGGACAGCACCTACCTCATCGGCAATCTGGCGCATCTTCTTAAAATCGATCTTTCTGGCGTAGGCGCTGGCTCCGGCGATAATCATCTTAGGCTGGCAGTCCAGGGCAATTTTTCTGACCTCGTCATAATCGATAACTCCATCATCATTAACGCCGTAGGGAACACAGTGATAGTTTTTGCCGGACATATTTACAGGGCTGCCGTGGGTCAGATGGCCGCCGTGGTCCAGATTCATACCCATGTAGGTGTCGCCAACTTCCATCACTGCGAAAAACACAGCCATGTTGGCCTGGGCTCCGGAATGGGGCTGGACATTGGCATACTCACAGCCAAAGAGCTCCTTGGCTCTGTCGCGGGCCAGGTCCTCAACCACGTCCACATACTGGCATCCACCGTAGTATCTCTTACCCGGATAACCCTCTGCGTACTTGTTGGTCAGGTGGCTGCCCATAGCTGCCATAACGGCAGGAGAGACCATGTTCTCAGAAGCGATCAGCTCCAGATTCTCTCTCTGACGGCGAAGCTCGTCCTCCATGGCCTTAGCTACTGCCGGATCTGCCGCTTTTACATAATCAAAACTAAACATCTGTATATCCTCCATATATAAATAGGTGCACTGTATCTGCCGATTATATCCCTTCCACCCCGCTAATCCACGAAAAATATCATCTACACAATTGGGGGCAAATAATCAGAGAAAATTATAACACAGGTCTCTCAAATCCGTAAAGTAGCTATTCTGATAAAAAAACTGGCCCGGAGCCCCATTCATATAACATTTTTTTACAAAATCTCTGTCAATTCCCTCACATTGGATGCCGGAAAAAGGCTGATCTGGCTGCGCAGGCCCTCCGGCAGGCCTTCCAGATTACTGGCAGGCAGGATGCAGCGGGAGAAGCCCATTTTGATACCCTCCCGGATTCTCTGGTCTACATGACTGACCCCCCGGATCTCCCCGGTCAGGCCCACCTCACCGAAAATGAAACTGCCTTCGGTCACAGGCCTGTTGCGGTAGCTGCTGATGACGGCACTGACTATACCTAAGTCCATGGCCGGCTCGGTAACCTTGACACCTCCCGCCAGATTAACATAGGCATCACAGCCGCCCAGCTGCAGACCAGCCCGCTTTTCCAGAACGGCCAGCAGCAGGTTGACCCGGTTAAAATCAATACCCACACTGGTCCTCCGGGGCAGGTTGAAGCTGGTAGGCGATACCAGGGCCTGGATCTCGACCATGAGGGGCCTGGTCCCTTCCATGGAACAGACTACGGCCGACCCAGCCGCATCCACCGGCCTGCCGTCCAGCATAATCTGGGAGGGGTTGGCCACCTCCACCAGGCCCTCCTCCTTCATCTCAAAAACCCCGATCTCGTTGGTAGACCCAAAACGGTTTTTTACACCTCTTAAGACACGGAAGACGGCACTCCGCTCTCCCTCAAAATAAAGGACAGTATCCACCATGTGCTCCAGGGTCCTGGGGCCGGCCACCACGCCTTCCTTGGTCACATGACCAACCAGAAAAACAGCGATGCCCTCCTGCTTGGCCAGCTGCATCATGACTCCGGTCACTTCCCTGACCTGGCTGACACTGCCGGCGGCAGAAGAGATTTCCTCACTGTACATGGTCTGGACCGAATCGACCACTACCATGTCCGGCTTCCAGGCCCGGACCGCGTCAGCAGCTGCATAAATATCCGTCTCACTGAGCAGGTATACTTCACCAATAAAACCTCCCAGCCGGTCGGCCCGCATCTTGATCTGCTTTAAGGACTCTTCACCGGACACATAGATTACTTTCCTGCCCTCATTGGCCAGGTGGCGGCAGACTTGCAGAAGGAGGGTGGACTTACCTATGCCCGGGTCTCCTCCCACCAGGGTCAGGGACCCCTTGACGATACCGCCCCCCATTACCCGGTCAAGCTCGGGAATCCCTGAGCTGATCCGGTCCTCTGCCTCCATGGAAACGGAGAAGAGCCCTGTCACCTTGGGCCTGCCTTCCCTGGCGGAGGAAGACCTGGAGGGCCCGGAAGTCTTTGCCGTGGAGACCTTTTCCTCTACCAAGGTATTCCACTGGCGGCAGCCCGGACACTGGCCGGACCATTTGGAGGTCTCATAGCCGCATTCCTTACAGAAAAATATCGTTTTTGTCTTTCCCTTTGCCATATAATACCTTTTCTTTCTAAATCTAATAATATAAAATGCTATGCCAGATAAAAAAGTTATGCCAGATAAAAAGACCCGAAAGATTACTCCTTCGGGTCTGTATACTTTACAGCTTAAATGGTCACAGTCTGACAACCTTCACCTTTGCAATCTCTCCCGGGTCCAGCTCCACACCGAAACTAATCTTTCCTCCCAGGTTGGACTTGATACGTCCTATGTTGGTATCATCGATCAGTACCTTGTACTCTTTCTGGGGTTCCACCTCTAAAGTAATCTGAAGATCATCCACCGACTCCACTTCAAAGGTAATCTGACGCTCTGTACTCCTGTAATTATGGACAGCCGAGCCAGGAACAGACTCATAGGCAACTCCGCCATTCTTCTCCAGTCGTGTAATCTCCCTGAAGGTCTTCACCTTATACCTGTCACCTTCAAAAGGAAAGTCAGACAGCTTGGTCTTCTGATCGAGACTGTAGTCGCCAAAATCAAGGGTTCCATTCTCCTGAGCCACAATTAGTTCCTTTACGTTAGCCATGTTGTTTCCTCCCAAACTTATCTATTAAGCTACCTGCTTTGATTATACAAGATGCCATCTTTCATTACAAGTTTAACTTTTTTCCGGCTTTTAATATTTCCCATCAGGAACTGGTCTGAGAGATAATCCTCTACCTCATTCTGGATCGTCCTCTTAAGAGGTCTGGCGCCGAGCTGGGGATTGTAACCCTTGTCCAGAAGATAATCCACTACTTCCTCAGAATATTCAAGGATAAATCCCGGCTGGACTTTGACCCTCTCTGCCAGCTGGTCCATGAGAAGCTTTACTATCTTTCTCTGTTCCGGCTTGTCGAGGACATGGAAAACCTGGATTCCGTCGATCCGGTTG
>ODAJ012172377.1_pt1 | contig 49552 bp, 30 predicted proteins | sample 1539241 | NCBI WGS metagenome assembly ODAJ01 (sample SAMN02144231, study PRJEB22623) | gut metagenome | biome: sheep rumen | host: Ovis aries | place: New Zealand | reverse complement strand
AGCATCTATCAGCTCTGCAGAAGAACCCCGAAGGACAATCCCTTCCGGAACTATATGGGTTTCCTGCATGGCGAAGGAGATCTGACAGAGGAAGAGGAAGCCCTATATGCGGGTCCTGCCGGGGAGTTCCTCCGCTTCCTGGAAGGAACCAGCATGTCCCGCTCCTACAAGATGCCGGTCCTTCTTGCCTTTTGGAACGGAGGAAATGTTCGGACAGAAGTGACAGAGGAGCAGCTCCTGCAGGCTTGGAAGGACTTCTTTGACAGGGGGACTAACTGGAAAGACCTTCCAAAAATCAAAAGTATCGAAGATTACAGGAAGCTTACGGACAGGTACCATCTGAGCCATGTATTGAAGAACCCGGTGCATTTCCTTTCCACCGGCCCCGGCAGACTGTACTTCTGCACGAAAGAGAACGGAAAGCTGGCAGACAGTGGAAAAGAAAGTCTGGCACAAAAGACGGATACCGATTCAGGCAGAAGGACAGACCTGGAGAAGAGGGTAGAACCAAAAGACAATTCTCCTATAGCGATAACTTTGGATCCCAGCCTTCTGGAAGCAGCCGGGACCAGGGCCTTTGCGGAACAGCTGAAGGACATCATCGATTACAGGACCATGGAATATTACAGGAGCAGATACAGCGAGGAGTCTGGAAGAAAAGACTGAGAAGAAGCAGGCAACATGTAAATGTCAACCTGTGTCGCTTTTATGGCGACCATACATTTTTTAATAAGGCTATAATTGGAGAGAAAGGGGTGAGAACATCAATAAATATGATTTTGCGCCGCACCGCATAAATACTGGGTTTTCAGGCATTTTATGTCCGAATAAGATTCATAATTCGTATCATTTTACTTTTGCGCCGCAAATAAGGGAAATAACCCGCATAAAATCTGGATTTTTAGACATAGGGTAGAAAACTACTATTCCCCGTAAGGGGACGAAAACTCTACAACAACATATTCAGATAAATCTTTTTTAGGAATTGTAGAAAACTACTATTCCCCGTAAGGGGACGAAAACGTATCCGAAGGTGGTCTTTCGGGTGTATTCTTCCTCTCCGTAGAAAACTACTATTCCCCGTAAGGGGACGAAAACACTTCTGCATCAACTTGATTACCAAAGCGGGCTTTAGCGTCGTAGAAAACTACTATTCCCCGTAAGGGGACGAAAACACAATCCATTGTTCAAACTTAATGCACTCCCTCATTTGGTGTAGAAAACTACTATTCCCCGTAAGGGGACTAAAACTTACGTGATTCTGCATATGCAATGCAGTCATGCCATGCCCGTAGAAAACTACTATTCCCCGTAAGGGGACGAAAACACCCAACTGACCAACTAAGAGCCGGATAACATCTATCGTAGAAAACTACTATTCCCCGTAAGGGGACGAAAACACACGTTTTCTAACTTTCCAGTCATGGATTCTGATAAACGAGTAGAAAACTACTATTCCCCGTAAGGGGACGAAAACCCAGCAAGGAAGCGCTTTGCCTGCTTTTTGATGTAGAAAACTACTATTCCCCGTAAGGGGACGAAAACGCGAACTTGATAGCCTTCTCGCCCTTGCTGTCTACGACAGTAGAAAACTACTATTCCCCGTAAGGGGACGAAAACTGGAAGTCCGCAGACGTTCTTAACTTGAGGTAACCCTCGTAGAAAACTACTATTCCCCGTAAGGGGATGAAAACTGAACGAAAGCCCTGTTTTCCACGAAAGCCACCTGTATGGTAGAAAACTACTATTCCCCGTAAGGGGACGAAAACTTAGTGAACTTGGCCTCCGGCAGAACGTTGCCGAAGTAGTCGTAGAAAACTACTATCCCCCGTAAGGGGACGAAAACGTCTTCGATTTCTTTGATGTATAAACTCATATGCTGTAGAAAACTACTATTCCCCGTAAGGGGACGAAAACGTAGCCTTGTCTGCTATAGCGCAAACGCCGACCTTGTAAGATGCAGTAGAAAACTACTATTCCCCGTAAGGGGACGAAAACTCTCCTTTCCACGGCTCAGGCAGTGGCATCCATGCCTCCGTAGAAAACTACTATTCCCCGTAAGGGGACGAAAATCTGAACAGGTACAAATAGACGTCCGCATCGTCAGAGCCAGTAGAAAACTACTATTCCCCGTAAGGGGACGGGGATTATTGTAGGTTGATTGACTCATAAGCATTTATTGTTGGAGAATACAGATGAGTTATTTGTATGTTACGGAACTTGGTTCCCAGATCGGTGTCAGAGGAAATCGTATAGAGATTCGTTACAAAGACGAGATGCTCAGAAGTATTCCGATTGAGACTGTGGAAGTGATAGAAGTTTTTGGCAATGTTCAGATTACTACCCAATGCATACAGGAATGCCTGAAACGCGGCATCAATGTTATATTCAACTCCGTGAACGGCGCATACTTTGGGAGACTGATCTCTACAAACCATGTAAACGTATCAAGACAACGTCTGCAGGCAGATATAAGCAGAGACAGCAGCTTCTGTATCGGACTTTCAAAGAGATTTATCAATGCCAAGATTAATAACCAGATAGTGGTACTAAGAAGGTACAGCCGGAACAGGAATATAGATGTGGAGGATTACATAAAACAGATGAAATACATGGCTGCTAAAGCAGATTCGTCTGTTTCAGTAGAGCAGCTGATGGGAAACGAGGGGTATGCTGCCAGGCTGTATTTTGAAGCTCTTGGAAAGCTGATCGACACGAAGTTTGCTTTTAGTGGCAGAAACAGAAGACCGCCCAGAGATCCGTTTAACTCCATGCTTAGTCTCGGTTATTCTATTGTATTGAACGAATTTTACGGAAAGATAGAAGGAAAAGGACTGAATCCCTATTTTGGCATTCTGCATCAGGACAGGGAGAAACACCCGACACTTGCCAGTGATCTGATGGAAGAGTGGAGAGCTGCCCTGATCGATACAACAGTCATGGGTATGATCAATGGGCATGAAGTACATGAAGACGATTTTCATGTGGATGTTGAATCGGGCGGCGTGTTTCTGTCAAAGAAGGCTTTTAAGGACTATGTAAACAGGCTGGAAAAGAAATTCGGCCTGAAGTCATCCTATCTTGATTATGTTGACTATAATGTCAGTTTCCGATCTGCCATGGTACTGCAGATTGAGAGCCTGATCAAAGCGATGGAAGAAAGAAACCCTTCTCTCTACCACCCTCTGAGGATCAGATGAAATGAAAAATGAGACTTTTATAGAGAATTACTTCTGGAATACGGAAGAACCAAAAGAAAAAAAGATATACTGTCTTATCATTTATGACATTGTAAACAACAAAAGAAGGGTCAGAATGGCAAAGAAGATGAGCGGTTATGGCTTTCGGGTACAGAAATCTGCTTTCGAAGCTATGATAAAGCCAACCCTTTACAGCAAACTTCTTGAGGAGATTCCGAAGCTGATCAATGAAGAGGAAGACTCTGTGAGAATATACCGTATTGTCGGCTCCGGCGAGGTGACAATGTTTGGTGTGAATACAAAGGTAGAGAATGAAGATGTTATTATAGTCTGACGGTGGATGTGTTCGAAAAACAACCAGAATACAGTTATTAAGAAAGCGGAGACCAATATGCCGGTATCATTAACAATCAGATTGCGGGGAGAAGAAGGGCAGCGTCACGGATCGTATATGGCATCCCTGATGCAGGGGGTTCTTATGGAGAACGTTGAAACGGACTTTGCTCAGTCTCTTCATGAAAACAGAATTCATCCGTATAGTCAGTATGTACTTGCCTCAGGAAATGACATTGTATGGAAGGTCAATGCTTTTTCGGATGAAGGCATAAGCCAGATTATTGACCCCCTTATCAACAATCTGAAGGACACAATCTACCTGTCTCACAGGGATGAAACGCTGGAGATACTGGAGAAGTCCCTTACAAAGACAGATTATGAAGAACTGATAGAGAAATACTATTTTGGCAGTTGCGGAAGGAATCTGAGCATATCCTTTCTGACACCAACAAGCTTCAAACAGAATGGTAAATACTGCATATTTCCAACGGCAAGACTGTTCTTTCAGAGTCTTATGCTGCGATACGATGCAGGTGCATCATCCAGTCAGATCTATTCGGAAGAACTGGTGAATGAATTTGAGCAGTATGCGGAAATAACGGATTATCGGTTAAGAAGTGTAAAATATTCTCTGGAGGGAGTGAAGATTCCTTCCTTTATTGGAGACTGTACATTTCGAATCAGAGGCCCCCAGCAGCTTGTCAATGTGGCTCATATGCTGGCCAGGGCCGGCTGCTACACAGGTGTTGGGATTAAAACTGGCATGGGTATGGGGGCAATCACGGTAAATGAAAACAGAAATCATCCGGGCAGTCAGCATAAAAATGAGGACAGCCGGATCAGAAAAGAGGAGGTGATGAAAGAAAGTGGATCTGCAATATAAAATTCAAGCAGGTGCCATGCTGCACGATATCGGAAAGGTCCTTTACCGGGCGGCAGACGGCAGAAATCACAGCAGAAGCGGATATGACTTTCTGAAAGATGAAGCAGGAATAAAAGACAGGGATATTCTGGACCAGGTCCTGTATCATCATGCAGCGCTGTTAAAAGGCAGCGGTATTGCGGATGATTCGCCCGCTTATGTCACATACATTGCTGACAATATAGCGGCAGCAGCTGACCGAAGGAAAAAAGAAAGCGGCGATACGGGATTTGACAGACAAGCCCCCCTGGAAAGTATCTTCAACATCCTGAACAGGAACAGAAAGTCCATGCATTATTGTCAGGGAACACTGGAAGATGACGGATCAATTCATATTCCTTTGTCTGAAAAGATCAGCTATGACGAGAACTTTTATAAGAAACTACAGCTGCATCTGAAGGATGTGCTTTCGGGCCTTACAGATGAAGCAGTTATTAAAGAAAGCTATCTTAATTCTCTTCTGAGTGCCATGGAGGCCGATCTCAGCTTTATTCCTTCCTCCACCGACAAGGGACAGCTAAGCGATGTATCTCTCTATGACCATGTGAAGATTACAGCGGCACTGGCCGGTTGCATTTATGCCTGGACGAGAGAGCAGAATATTTCTGATTACAGAACAGTCCTGTTTGACAGAGAAAAAGAGTTCTATGGCAAAAAGGTTTTCCTTCTGTATTCCATGGATATGTCCGGGATTCAGGATTTCATCTACCATCAGTTCGGAACAGAGGAGGTCCTGAAAAACCTGAGAGCAAGATCCTTCTATCTGGAGATACTGCTGGAAAATCTGATCGATGAACTGCTGGAAAGACTGCATCTGTCCAGAGCAAATCTGATTTACTCAGGTGGAGGTCACGCATGGATGCTCCTGCCGAATACGAAGCAGGCAGCCAATATTATCTATGGTTTTGAGACAGAGACCAACGCCTGGCTGATGAATACATTTGGAACAGAACTGTTTATGGCTTCTGCCGGATCTTCCTGTTCGGCCCTGGATCTGGAAAACAAACCGGAAGGAAGCTATCGGGAGCTGTTCAGAAGTGTTTCCAGAAAAATATCCGGAAGGAAACTCAACAGATATTCCGCTGATCAGATCCTTGCGCTTAACGGCATGGAAAAAGCAGAAGGTCCTGTCAGGATAAGAGGAAGAGCCGGCGACGGAATCAGGGAATGCAAAATCTGTCACAGGTCTGACCGCCTTGTCAGGGATGATATCTGTTCAATCTGCGATGGCCTTGGCAGGCTGTCCAAATCGGTACTGGAGGCTGGCTTCTATGCAGTTACAAGTGAAGCGGCGGAGGGCAGGCTTCCTGTATTTGAGGGACAGTACCTGGTTCCGGCGGAAGAAGAAAAGTTGCGGAAAATGATAGGAGAAGACCGCCATTATATACGATCCTACTCCAAGAATAAGATGTATACAGGCCAGTCCTATGCCACAAAGCTGTGGGTTGCAGACTATAGCAGCGCCAGGACCCTTGCAGAGCTGGCAGATGCCGGAAGCGGCATCAGAAGACTGGGCGTTATCCGGGCGGATGTAGACAACCTGGGATCTGCCTTCGTTTCCGGCTTTCCGGAGGAATATCAGACACTTTCCAGATCGGCTTCATTTTCAAGAATGCTTTCACTTTTCTTCAAGAAAAATGTTAACGATATCCTGAAGAACCCTCAGTATTTCATAAGTGAGACACAGGAAAGGCGAAATGCGACTGTCATCTATGCAGGCGGAGATGATCTCTTTATTATCGGCGCATGGAAGGACATCATTGAATTCAGTGTGGATCTGCGGCAGAAGCTGGAGGCATTTACGGAGGATGCCCTGAAGATCTCTGCAGGAATGGGCCTTTATAATGAGAAATATCCGGTTTCTTATATAGCCTCAAAGAGCGGAGAACTGGAAAGCAGGTCCAAGGGGCTGGACGGAAAGGATGCCGTAACCCTGTTCACAGCAGGCAGAAGTCAGGATGACGCAGACCAGGCCGGAGCGTCAGAATACCATACTTATCACTGGAAGGAATTTACGCGGGAAGTACTGGAGGAAAAACTTTCCCTGCTTGTACGATTCTTTGGATGCAGCGAGGACCAGGAGAGAGGAAAAGCATTCCTGTACAGAATTCTTGAATTATACAGGCATTCCGGAGAAAGGATCAATCTGGCAAGACTGGCCTATCTGCTGGCAAGGCTGGAGCCCTCGGACAAGGCTTCTGAAGAATACAGAAATATCTACGATGAGCTGAAGCATAAGCTGTATGAATGGCATAAAGATCCTCAGGACAGGAAACAGTTCATTACCGCAGTTTATATTTATATCTATATGATCAGAGACAGGGAGGAAGAGTAATGGCACAGAATTTTTACGGAGGCAACCGCTCCGGATACAATAATCAGGGAAGGGGCGGTGCTCCCAGGCAGAATACGGCCTATCAGGTCCCGCATGTAAAGCTGGATAATACAGGCTACGTTGATACGGCTGAAAAGGTAATTCAAAACCTTTGGGACAACAGGCAGATGCTGACGACATCCAAAATCCGAAACCTCCTGTCTATGATTTCCAGTCTGTATGATGAAGTCAGGAGAAATACATCTGAAAAGCTGGGACGCGAAGAGGTAAGCAGGATTCAGTATATACGGCTTCACTTTGCATATGAGGCAGGCAGAGATGACAAGGTCAAGGCTTTTGTCAAAGAAGCGGATATTTTTGCACATCTGAAGGATATCGGAGATAGCAAAGAGAACTTTATCCTTTTCTGCAGATATATGGAGGCACTCGTGGCATATCACCGCTACTTTGGTGGTAAAGAGTAACAGGGAGGAGGAAAATCAGGATTATGTACGCAAAGTTAAATATTACAGGAACTATCACTTCAGTAACAGGAATGCACATCGGCGGATCCAGCGGTTTTTCCGCGATCGGTGCCATAGATTCCGCTGTCATAAGAGATATCCGGACGGACCTGCCCATGATTCCCGGTAGCAGCATAAAGGGGAAAATGCGTTCTCTTCTGGCCAGGCAGTATAATGACGGTCCTCTGCCCGGTAAGCATGCAAATGATGACCAGCGCATTCTCCGGCTTTTCGGATATATGGAAGAAGGAAAAGGAAGCGGTAAAAAGGCACATTCCGCCAGGCTTCAGTTTTCTGATATGTTTATGACAAACAAGGGAGATCTGGATAGAATAGGCGTTCCTGTAACGGAAGTGAAATTTGAGAATACAATTAACCGCCTGACTGCAGTGGCAAATCCCAGACAGATTGAAAGGTCAGTGTCCGGGGCCCAGTACGGCCTGAATCTGATCTATAGTGTAGAAGAGGAAGATCAGCTTCTGGAGGATTTCGAGACAATCAGAGATGGTCTTATCCTTCTTTCCTATGATTATCTTGGCGGCAGCGGATCGAGAGGATACGGACGTGTAAAATTTTCGGATCTTACCGTTTCTTGCGTGATAGGTGAATGCAAGGAAGATACTCTGGAACGCTGCAAGGAAATATTAAAGGAAGCTGTATCATGAAATATACACTGTTTAAACTTCAGTTTACTTCTGCCGTCCACTTCGGAGCGGGAGGCCTGACCATGTCTTCCAATGTTCTGATGGCGGACACCGTTTTTTCTGCCCTCTGTACGGAAGCATCAAGAGCAGGATGTGAACCGGAAAAACTGATTGCTGCCGTTCGGGAAGGACAGATCCGTATTTCGGATGCCATGCCCTATATTGGGGACAGGTTCTATGTGCCCAGGCCGCTGGCAGAAATCACAACGGACAAAGAAGGAAATTCTTCTGTAAAGAAAGCTTTGAAGAAACTCTCGTATGTTCCTGCTGACTGTCTTTCTTCCTATATAAAAGGTACCCTTGATATAGAAAAAGAAGCGGATATTTTAGCCGGTAGTCTTGGGCAAAGTTTTCTGCTGGAAAAAGCTGCCGTTGATACAGGGGAGGAAACAAGGCCTTATGCTGTAGGCCTTTATCGTTATTTTGACGGGAGCGGCCTGTATATATGTATGGGATATGAGAGCGATGCAGAGTATCGGCTTTTTACTGAGCTTCTGGAGATCCTTTCCTATGCCGGCATAGGTGGAAAAACTTCTGCCGGTTACGGACGTTTCCATTCTGTACCTGTAAAACCAGACAGGGAAATGGAGGAAAGACTGAGCCGGAAAACCTGGAAGCAGGCAATGTCTCTGTCCGTATCTCTTCCCCTTCCTCTGGAAATGGAAAAGGCAATGGAAAACGCCGGTATCCGCCTTGTAAAAAGGAGCGGCTGGATTTCTTCCGTGCCGGGAGCAGAAGTGATCAGAAAGCGCCGTGATATCTATATGTTTGCGGCAGGTTCTGTTTTTCGGAATCTATATAAAGGGAGTCTTTATGATCTTGGCAGTAACGATACGCATTCCGTGCTTCGTTACGGTTACCCTATGTTTATGGGGGTGGAATAATGGATACCTATCTGCAGAGAGGATATATTGAGTTTAAGACCCTTGCGCCTGTATTTATCGGAAGCGGAAAAGAACTCAATAAAAAGGAATATATTTATGACCGCAGCAGCGGTAGCATTTATCTTGTGGATTTTAAGAAAATGGTGGAAGGCCTTCAGTCAAGGCATCTGATGGATGCTTTTGAAAGCTATCTTATGGAAGATGCCGGCAGGGGAAAACGAGAGCAGAACGGAAGACAGGCAGAGAACAGAGAACTGATTCATTTCCTGAAGGACAACAGAGTGCCTGAAGAGGTCTATAAGACCTGGTATCTGGGAGAAGAGAAGGTCGGCGATAAAAGCATGAATCTTCACAGTGCCAAGTCTATACAGATGTTCATGAGGGATTCTCAGAACAGGCCGTATATACCCGGAACCAGTTTCAAAGGTATGCTCAGAACCATCTTGGAAACAAGATACTTTCTGGAGAACAGGGAGGAAGCACGCGAGGTCGCAGACAGTATCCATAATACCGAACCTGCAAAAAGGAACTATTATCTGAACGTGGAAGACAGGGATATGGATGTCAGATCCATGCATAAGCTGATGTTCGACGTATATAAGGATGATCGCCGGAAGACCAGGGAGGACAGTCTTAAAGATCAGATCAACGATATGCTGAGAGGACTTTATGTGGGAGACAGTGAGCCTATTCCTCTGGAGAATATGTGCCTCTGTGAAAAAATCGATCTGAGTACCAAAGGAGAGCTGAAAAAGCTGAATCTGGTCCGTGAATGTATTCGGCCTGAAGTGATCATTCGGATTCCGATTACCATTGATACACAGTACTGCAGCTACACCATGCAGGATATTATGGGCGCTATGAAGAGCTTTTACACTAATTATGTGACGAAGTTTGCAAGCAAATTCAAAGGGGCTCCGCCTACAAGAGGAAACAGCACTACCTTTTATCTGGGCGGCGGAGCTGGATACCTGTCCAAGACAGTTACATATGGAATTCTGGAAGGTGAAGATGCGGTAAAGACAACAGCGGCAATCATTGATCAGACTCTGCCGCCTCAGGTAAAACGCGAACATAAACACTATCTGGATGTTCAGACAGGGGTATCTCCTCACAGACTGAAATGTACGATGTATAATGGACAACTTCTTCAGATGGGCACTTGCTGCGTAAAAAGATATTCGAATCTATGAAACAGAGCTTTTCTATCCGACTGACGTTGCATAGATTTAGCAGCTATATTTGATTCCAGGGCTGCTTGAGTAAGCCAGTATGATTCATCGGCTGGACCGGAAAACTCAGTTTTGCGCCGCACCGCATAAATACTGGGTTTTCCGGCATTTTGACAAGGAAAAGGATATGCTTTTTCATCAATTATTATTTTGCGCCGCAAACCAGTCTAAAACCCCGCATAAACATTGAGGTTCTGAGGACAGGGGTTATGAACTACTATTCCCCGTAAGGGGACGAAAACTAGGCAGTAGCCTTTTTACTGTTAGGGTCAACCTTGCCGTTATGAACTACTATTCCCCGTAAGGGGACGAAAACTGTTCTCTGTTCCTGTTACGAAGTTACCTACTGTAGTTATGAACTACTATTCCCCGTAAGGGGACGAAAACAATAGCCTTCAGCGCGTCCTGCTTCGAGGCGGTTGCCGGTTATGAACTACTATTCCCCGTAAGGGGACGAAAACTTTGTCTCTTCCTGTTCCTTTTCTACCCATCTTTCCTCGTTATGAACTACTATTCCCCGTAAGGGGACGAAAACAGCAGAAAATGTCCTTTCCGGGGAAAAAATAAGCCGTTATGAACTACTATTCCCCGTAAGGGGACGAAAACTTTTCTCCAATGAAACACTGTTTTGTAGCCCCGAAAGACACTGTTATGAACTACTATTCCCCGTAAGGGGACGAAAACTGTTTGTGATGTATCTGTCCTTATTATAGGATGTGTCTGTTATGAACTACTATTCCCCGTAAGGGGACGAAAACTTCTGCCCAACTTTGGGCCTTAAAAAATTATTGAATCTAGCACCGTTATGAACTACTATTCCCCGTAAGGGGACGAAAACACTGCCGTGCGGCTTGCTGTGTTACTACCTTGTACCCTGGTTATGAACTTCTATTCCCCGTAAGGGGACGAAAACTGCCTGTGCCTTGCGTGCCGCCTGCCGTGCGTATGCCGCGTTATGAACTACTATTCCCCGTAAGGGGACGAAAACTCATTGACCGTGAATGTTATCTGATAATGCCCTGTCTGCGTTATGAACTACTATTCCCCGTAAGGGGACGAAAACGCTTCCTGCTTGCCCCATCCGAGGGCGGCCATCTCCCGGGTTATGAACTACTATTCCCCGTAAGGGGACGAAAACTTGCACGAGGATGGAGATTGTTATAAATCCCATTAAGTCCAGTTATGAACTACTATTCCCCGTAAGGGGACGAAAACAGTCCGATGCCGATAAACATTCCTCCAATCGCGAACGTTATGAACTACTATTCCCCGTAAGGGGACGAAAACCTTTGTCAATAACGACTTTGTGAGAGGTGGCAGAGGCGGAGTTATGAACTACTATTCCCCGTAAGGGGACGAAAACGGGGACGGTCTTCAACTGTGGGAATATACCATACATCCCGTTATGAACTACTATTCCCCGTAAGGGGACGAAAACTGCGCTATTTCATGCACAAGGGTCTTGATTGTCTGTTATGAACTACTATTCCCCGTAAGGGGACGAAAACATCAGCTAATCTTTGACGGTCAGACTGATAGACTTTCCGCGTTATGAACTACTATTCCCCGTAAGGGGACGAAAACTTTGTACCCGTTGCGGCTCTCCGCATAAGCGATGCAGTCGTTATGAACTACTATTCCCCGTAAGGGGACGAAAACTGTGCTTCACGGACTGCATACAACACCTCGTGATTAGCTGTTATGAACTACTATTCCCCGTAAGGGGACGAAAACTACAATCATGCGAACGCCGTCAGCAAAATAAATCATGGTTATGAACTACTATTTCCCGTAAGGGGACGAAAACCTCCATCCCTGTTCGTCTGTCTGTGAATCAATCAATTGTTATGAACTACTATTCCCCGTAAGGGGACGAAAACAGAAATGGAAGGAATAAATATATCCTGTTTTAGTTATGAACTACTACTCCCCGTAAGGGGACGAAAACTTCTATCGTGTTGACGAGCTTCACACTGTTGGCTCCGCTGAGTTATGAACTACTATTCCCCGTAAGGGGACGAAAACTCTGTTCCCGTTTCCGCTGTTCCCGTTTCCGCGTTAATAACTACTATTCCCCGTAAGGGGACGAAAACACTTTGTCATCCAGTTCCTTGCGCTTTGCATCAATAGTTAATAGCTACTATTCCCCGTAAGGGGACGAAAACAAGGGGTTTAATGGTTCTAAAATTTCCCTTTCTCCAGGAGTTAATAACTACTATTCCCCGTAAGGGGACGAAAACGACACGAATTCGATGTTTCCGTCTGTGTTTAGGGTTAATAACTACTATTCCCCGTAAGGGGACGAAAACACATCAGCATCGAACTTCCGAAGGATTTCTGTCTCGGCAGCGTTAATAACAGCTTTTCCTCGCTAGGGGACGAAAACATTTGCATCTGAAGATAGGTTGCAAAGTGCTTAATATTGGTAATATCTTCAAATCCCCGTAAGGGGACGAAAGCACCCTTAAATCTTGTGCTTTACATTTTTGCTACCTTTCATGTTATTAAATAATATTTCACGAAAGGAACGATACTTACAGCATCTGAACTATGTGGCGCGGCATTAGAACGGTTAATAACTACTATTCCCCTTAAGAGAGCTCAACATTACTGGTGTTTTACTTCTACACAAATGATTTTCTCTATTAATGCTAAAAATGAATATTTTGATCAATTATTTATGGAAGGAATGAATGCTATGGGAAGAACGATACTTTTTTCACCGGTTGGTGGTACAGATCCGATTTCTGCTACGAATGTTTTTGATGGGTCTTTATTACATATTTGCAGATTCTATAAACCTGATAAAGTAGTCCTCTACATGTCTGCGGAAGTATTAAGGCTTCAGGAAGAGGACGACAGATACAGGTATTGTCTAAAGAGACTATTGGATCTTCAGAATCGTGAAATGGAAATAGAATCTATTGAAAGACCGGAACTTACAGAAGTGCAGGATTTTGATTTTTTCTATGATGATTTCAGAGATGTCTTAAAAAAAGTATATGCCAATCTGAAGGAGGACGACGAACTGTTACTGAATGTTTCGTCAGGCACTCCTGCTATGAAAAGTACCCTTATGGTTCTTGGTACTTTTGGAGAAATTCCCTGCAGACTGATTCAGGTGGCAACTCCTGTCAGAAAAATGAATGAGCATCAACATAAGAACTACGACGTTGCGACTCTTTGGGAATTGGATGAAGACAACAATGATAATGCTGAGAATAGATGTTCAGAGATACAATGTCCATCTCTCCTTATGTTGAAGCAGGAGGAAATGATTAAGCAGCATTTAATTGTATATGATTATCGTGCGGCTTTAACTATTACTGAGTCAATGCCATCTGCTTATACAAAATCATATCTGAAGCTGTTAAAGATTGCAGACTTCAGACAGCAGCTTCTTCCGTCAGAAGTGGATAAGATTTGCAACCCATTAGGAATAAATGTGTTCCCTGTACGAGACGGCAATAAGCGCAAGTGTTTTGAGTATGCATTAATGCTTCAAAACAAATTGGCGAGGAAGGAATATGCGGATTTTATAAGGGGAATATCACCTTTGCTTAAAGACTTATTTGAACTTATATTAATGAACCAGTGCGGCATGGATATCAACCGGTTTACAAGTGATCGAAATGGAATGAAGCAGTGGGACAAAAATAAGCTTACAGTGAATGACCCTAAAGTAACAACGATTTTTAATTGTTTGTCTCAAAGCTTTAGAAATTCTAATTATACGCCTGTGTATTCTAGCGCATTAAGAGACATAATAGACAAAATGAGTTCAGATTCCTCCCTGAAACAGGTTGTTGGAGATCTGCGGGATGTGGAATCAAAGGTACGTAATCTGGCTGCCCATGAGATTGTGTCCATTACGGCAGATACGATCAGGAGCCTGACAGGGTTAACTCCTGAGCAGATTATGAAAAAAATAAAAACAGCCTTTACTTATGCAGGAATGAATATTAGGAGTGAACAATGGAAGTCCTATGATGACATGAATCAGCAGATAATTAATGCTATGACGCATTGAAGGAGTTATGAAATAGAGATCGGATTTTGGAAAAGATTATATATCTATGGGGTCCATGGGTATACCCGATTACAATTTTCAGTCTAATCAGTTTACGATACAAAAACTCTATAATGATATTTACCAGGGGAATCAAAACTCAAATCAAAACACAGAATGGCATCCAGTCAAGAAAAACTCTGTAGTCAGGAGATGTCCGAAGAAATATTTCGATAGTGATAAAAAAGAGATCAGTTATCAAATATGATTTATTGATTTTGCATCGGTTATGTTGAATTGCCGGGGACTGTCATCTTTATGGTGAACTTGACAATTGGGTCGAAAAAGATAATCTGGAATGAATACTATGACCTGGGAGGAACAGAATGGCAAGGAAGCATGGCGGTTTAACTAAAGGCGGAAGAGGATTTATAAATAATAAGATATTATCTCTGAATGAATATCTGGGCCGTTTAGGAGATAAAACGAACGTCAGAATTATTAGAGATGTCTTAAAAGGGACCAATATTGTAAGAATATCCAGAAATACAGGCTTTGAAACAGATGAACTGATAAGACGAATCAGGAATATAGTATTGTTTCATGCAAGACTGAAAGAGGATCTGTACTACTATACCCTGTCCAGATATTACGTCTTTAAAAAGGAGTTTCTCGAAACATTCCCGGAACTGGAAGAGAATGTCTATTATTACCTGCGCCTGGTATATTTACTTCGGCAGGACAGCAGGCAGCATGCACCTTTATCTCAAGCCGTTAATGATGAGAAGATTCCTGAAGGAATCCGGAACAGAATTGCAGACTATGTTTCCAAGATTCCGCGTGAAGTTGCTGATCTGGCTATTTCAGAAGACTCTGAAAGTTATATTCTGGACTATTCAGTTTACTACGGATTACAGAAGCAGTCTGGTATTCTTGATTTCCTTCTTACATATGACAGAGCATTAAAAGATATTAGCATTCTCAGGAAAGAGGAAGCATTCTACGATATCAATGATCTGGAATTACAGTTGCTGAACAGGAAGGATGTGCTTGCCGCAGCAGGAGACACTTATATCTATTATCCTTTCGACAAATACAATCTTGCTGACTTCTTTGTAAAACTGGATCTTCGGACATATATAGGTACGACGGTCAGTTCTGGAAGAATATACCGTGATCATGAGGATCTGATGAAGGAATATCAGATTTCAGATGACGTTCAGCTTTATTCACTTCTCAGTAAAGTATCTGACCAGTTCTGGAAAGATGACGAAATAGAGTTTTTGGGCAGGGGACTTCTGAAGATTGGGAAAGTCAATCCTAAAAAAACTGTTATGATTCTTCCTTCTGAAGAAGATACAGAGGATCGTTCAATTGTCAGTCATATTGCAGGGGATGCTAAGCTTATCATAAACGAGCCCAATCAGGTCCTTATCGATCAGATTCATTATTATAATGATGATACACCCTGGGGGATTTTATCCGACCGTATTACCAAAGAGTTTCTGCAGGTAAAGATTCTATGCGAAATCGATATCAACGATGATGAATATTTACTTCTGATGGATCATTTGAGAAATAGATATTCAGCCATAGTTAATATCTATAGGAAGCCTCTCTTTGATATACCATTAACAGTGGCTTTGGTTCAGTTGGCCATTAGGAACTATAACGGAAATTTCTGGAAGCATGTAGCTCATGTAGTAGGATTAGAAAAGCTTAATCCACAGTACTGCGGCTGGATCGGAAGCAGTGCGACCAATACAATGAAGGCATATGGCAAAGCAATTTTCCGGGAAGGGGAAAATGTTGCCAATATTTTGATGCATGCTTTTATTGCTGATTATTTCATCAATAAATACTTTCACTATATCTTCCAGTATTACAACGTTGACGCAGAACGGAATATATCTGCTTCTTGTGAGAATGAAAGTCAGTATATCTGCGATTGTATCGTCAATCCGTTTTCAAAACGCTGGCATTTGCTGTCAGACTATGTTTCTCTCTCGGTTTTGTGTGACAGAGAGTATTGCAAGAGCATAGTGTCTCAATCCCTTCTGTCAATGGATCAAAGCTTTTGGAACGAGTATGGCGAAGGTGGATTATCCGGACGATGGCTGAAAGCTTTTGAACAATGGACAGACATTGACGAAAACTTTAAGCAGAAGAGCAGGGAGGGAAGAGAGAACAGCGGGGCCCGTGGAAGCAGACAATTCAGAACACCCCATCTGGAATGCGATCTGAATACAGTGCAGTTTACTATAGTTTTACCGCCCCAGATGATTCAGCAGACAGATGAAGAAGACGAAATTCCTGCTGTGTTTTGGAAGATTATTTCGTATGACACACGTGTCATTTCATGCGAGGTTTACGAGTCCTATTCCGGTTTTAAAACAAAAGAGATTCTCTTGCCTGTAGAGAGGGACGACATTTTTTATGCGCACAGATTCGAACTCTGGGCAAATAATGAATTGATCAGAAGATTCCAGTGGTCTGCGGGGAAGCTCCAGCTTTTCGATGAAAATGGGCACTGGGTTAGAATTGACTCTGTCAGAAATGATGAATTGTATGGCTTTTCCAGAAAGGATACTTATGTTCAGAGCAGGGCTCTTCTGGCTGTGAATGTCAGAAATGGCTTAAATTTCTATGAGTTCCAGTTTACAGAAGGTGATTTTCTCACTGTACAGGGGGAGTCAAATTACTATATAGGATCACTTCCGGAAATAGGCTTGACGGAGCAGAACCTCATACACGGTATGTCTGTTGTTTCAGATGGTAAGGAACTTCCAGTATACAGTGAACCTCCGGCCATGATCATTGACGTAGATAACGATCAGATGGAAGGAACGGCTGTATTTATTAATGGGGAAGTGAATCGGCTGACCTCTGCTCAGCATCTGAAGATCCAGGTGGGAAGAGTCAGTGAACAGGAGTTTCATTACTTCTCCCTTGCTGAGTTGAGAGGCCTGAAAGAAGGCACGAATTTTGTAAACATAGACATCCCTGCAAGCCATAGGACCATACAGAAAGATTTTTTCTTTTTACCTGAATTTGGATATGAATTCATAGGCGGTCCTTACCTATTTAATAAGGAAGCGATACTCAGAGTTGAATGCCCTGTAGAAGAAGACGGTACCTTGATAGGAGACTGCAGAGGCGACGGTTCTATTACCATTCCTCTTGCAGACATCAAGGATACTTATTATCAGTTCGGTCTTATGCTAGCGGGAAAGAATTATAAGGCTGTTTTCAATATACCGGTATTTATGTACAGTCTGGATGGTGAACACTGGTCAGCCGGAAGACTCCCAGATATCTGGCATAAAGATCTGGGCAGTTATATGTACATAAAGAGTAGTAGTCAGGTGGTACAACTGGGAATCTATGGAAATGCAGAGGACCTGTATTACTTTACCTATCGCAGGAACAGCCGGGGTTATTTCATCTGTGATCTGACAAAGATCAAATCATATATCTCATCTACCCGGTATGTAAGTAAAATCTATCTTCTAGATGGAGAAAAGCAGACAGATATTCTCAATGTTATAGCAAGGAGCATTCTCCTTGGAGCTTCGGCTAAAGCAGATTACCAAAATGATACGCTGGAAATTGACTGTGAAATTATAGGTAAGAACGACTATTACATTGATGTATATGATGGAGAAGTGTGTGTTGCTGATAAACAGGAACTGATTAACGGAAAAATACGGATTCCGATTCCTGAAAAATCTGTAAATTTTAAAATTACAGTATTCGAATCAGAGGATTCAGATGACTTCTTTGACGATGTATCTTATTCCAGAATAGATTCTCGTACTGTTGAATTTACCAGTGCCAAAGATCTGACAGGCAGCGCTGTCAGGATCCTTCACTTCTTCGATAGTGAAAAAACATATAAGATCGGAGATGAATTCCGTTACTATATGGTCATCACTGAAAAGCTGAGCGAAGGGGTTTATAACGGGGAGATTATCAGAATCTTCCATGGGAAAGATATAACTTATTCGGCACAGGTTCAGATTACAGTTCCTGACTTGGCGGATATTTCGACAATTGCAGTAGTGTTTTATGACAGAGAGGATCATTCTCTTAATTCGTACTACTACGACAATGTACGGTTTCTGTTAAAAGAATATGAAAACTGGAACCTATCATTCAAAGAAAGGAAAGCCAGATATAATCCTGTTCTTGATCCCGATTCATTTTTCTGGAAGGTTGAATATATTCCAAGAAACATAAAACTGGAAAAAAAGGGAGAAGCATGGAGAAAGGCGCATCCTAATAATCCCAGGGAAGGAAGCATCTGGAAGAAATAGTTATACAGACATAGTCTGACATTAGTACAAGAGGGCAGAGCATCATGGCGTTTTCACCCATTACAGCATCAACCAGGATTGTCGGTAAATACAAGAGATATCTAAAGACCATCTTTCAGATTTCTGACAAGGATTATGCCCGGCAATTTGATACGGAATTGAATCATGCGGGGATTCTATCAAAGGGACCGTATCTTGACGTTGTGGATTCCTTTAAAAAGGGAAAATCTCTGAATGAACTGATGGCAGAAGGAACACTGCCAAAATCTTTAAAGAAACTGGGGATGCCTCTTGACCGCCCTTTGTATCTGCATCAGGAAAAAGCGATTCGTACAGGGAATGCAAAACGGAATTTTGTCGTGTCCACAGGTACCGGTTCCGGAAAAACGGAAAGCTTCCTGATTCCTATTTTAGCTGAACTGGCAAGAGAGGATGAGGCAGGAACTCTGTGTCCCGGAGTAAGAGCACTGATCATATATCCCATGAATGCCCTTGCCAATGATCAGGTTGAGCGTCTCAGAGATGTACTTAAGAATTATCCACGAATAACATATGGCAGTTATACGGGACAGACCAGGCAGAAACAGAATGAAGCACTGCAGGAATATAAGGTCTTAAACAATGGAAAAACGCCACTCCCTAATGAACTGATCAGCCGTGACGCAATGTTGGTTTCGCCTCCTAATATTCTGATCACTAACTATGCGATGCTGGAATACTTAATGGTAAGGCCTCGTGAAAATGTATTCTTTAACGGGCAGTATGCATCAAACTGGAAATTCATTATATTGGATGAGGCTCATGTATACAGAGGTTCAACAGGCATAGAGGTATCTATGCTTCTTCGTCGTGTCCGCAGTACTGTCAATGCGCCTGATATGCAGTACATTTTGACCAGTGCTACGTTGGGGGATGAAAGTCAGAATCAAGAGGTGGCGGATTTTGCCTCAAGGCTTTGCAGCAGTGCTTTTCGTCCAGAGGATATAATACGTGCGGATCGGATAGACCCGGCAAAAGAAAAGGGGAGAACCATAGATCGTGACTTCAGTGTTTATAGAGATATAGCTGAGGCAATCAGAAGCGGTCAGGAAGAGGCTGTCTACAGGCTGAGTGGACAGCAGGGAAACGATGCAAGAGAGGCTATATACAATTTTATATTGCAGGATGCCCATTATTGGGAAATGCGGGAGCTTCTGAAGGACAAACCGAAAACTGTACGGGCATTAGCCGAGGCCGAGGGATGTACCGAGGAGGAAATAGAAGATTTTGTTATTGTTGCCGCGTACGCACTGAAAAACGGGGCTCAGCTGTTTGACGCCAAATATCATATGTTCATAAAGGCCATGGACAGTGCCTTTATTACACTTGAGCCTTCGAAAAAACTATCCCTTACAAGAAAGCGCAGAATTTATGAAAACGGTCAGGAATATGCTGCCTTTGAAATCGGTCTTTGTACGGCTTGTCAGTCTATTTACCTGCTTGGACGGATGAATTCACAGCACTATTTTGAGCAGGTGGGAGGCATCAGCGAAGAAAGGCAGGTACTCTATCTTGGCGAAGAGGTCTCCGAAAATGATGAGGATTCTCTGGGGATTCCTGGGCAGGGACTGACGAAAAAGAGTAAGATCTGTCCCCACTGCGGGAGGCTTATGCCTGAAAAAGCATCTGCTGCAGAATGCTGTGAGCATGATCCGAAAGAATATGTAACGGTCTACCAGATAGACAAAAAGCAGAACGAACTGACCAAATGTGTATGCTGTGAAAACACAAATATGCGAGGCATCATACGTCCTTTCTTTACCGGGCAGGAGGCCGTTACCAGCGTTCTGGGAACAGCTTTGTTTGAGGAACTGCCTTCTAAGGAAATCATTAAAACAACCGTCGAAGCGGATGATGAGTTTGACTTTGACGAGGACGAAACCATCACAGAAGAGAAGGACTCTGCTAAGCAGTTCATAGCCTTCTCCGACAGCCGTCAGGCTTCTGCATTTTTCGCTAGCTATTTCCAACAGACCTATGAAAATATTCTTTATAAGAGAATGATTGTTCATACGATCGAAGAGGATAAATTTATCGATACAGTGCCGGAGCTGGCATCGGCGCTCCAGGCATATTTTGAAAAGTACAGGATCGTTCCCCAAGGACTGTCCTCTCGAAATGAGGCCTGGAAAGCTATTCTGGCTGAAATGGTGGATAACAGTCAGGCAAACTCACTTCAAAATCTGGGCTTCTATCACCTTTCTATTGACGACAAGGACTCAAGAGCCGCTTCAAAGAAGAACCTTAATCTGCAGGAAGTCAGAGATATTATTAATGTCTGCCTGCTTACCATGATGAGTGACGCGGCGATTGATTACCCGGTTACGCTGAATCAGCAGGATAAGGAATTCTTTACCTATAACGGTCATGAAGGCGGCTTTACACTTTCAGATTCTAGTCTTGCCGGAGCTAGCTCATTCTGTCCTTCCAGAGAGAACGGAATGAACAGGCGCCTGGACTATCTGGAACGGATCTTTTCAGTTGTACAGCCGGGGACAACAAGAGAGGAGTCTCTGAAATTCCTTGAAGGTATATGGAAGGGAATTCTGACAAAAAAAGAACTGGTCGTTTCAGGAAACGGGGATCTTTACAAGGTTAATTCCAATAAACTACATGTAAAAACAAGATCACAGTTCTATAGGTGCCCCATATGCCGGAAAATCACCCCATTTAACGTGCATGGGGTCTGTCCTACTTTCAAATGTACGGGTATTTTGGAAAAAATAAACCTTGCCGAAGAAAGGAAGGATAATCACTATTACCGTATGTTCCGGGAACTGGAAATCAGGAACATGAAGGTGGTCGAGCATACGGCGCAGCTTAGCCGGGAGAGAGCTTACGATTATCAGAGACAGTTTAAAGAAAGAAAAATAGATGTCCTAAGCTGCTCTACAACCTTTGAAATGGGCGTTGACGTAGGCAGTCTTGAAACCGTATTTATGCGAAACATGCCGCCTTCACCGGCCAACTATGCCCAGAGGGCAGGTCGTGCAGGCAGATCCCTCCGTTCTGTTGCCTATGCATTGACATTTTGTAATAAAGCTAACCACGATTTTTCATATTATAGTCAACCTGAAGCCATGATCAGGGGAAAAATCAATCCGCCGGTCTTCAGCGTTGAAAATGATAAAATAGCGATTCGGCATGTATTTGCTTCTGCTTTATCATTTTTCTGGAAAATACATCCGGAGTACTACTCTACAGTGGAAACATTTACAGAAGATAGAGAAGGGAAAACGGGTTACGGAGAGTTCAAAGAATATCTGGATCATAAGCCCGGGAATCTGAAACAGTTTCTGATATCGGTACTACCCTCTGCTCTTTGCCAGAAATATGGAGTAGATAGTTTTGCCTGGACCGAGAGACTTACTGGCGAAGAGGGCGTTCTTACAAGAGCGATGGCCATGTACCAGTATGATATGGATATTTTGCAGAAAGCATTGCAGGATGCCATGAATGGTCACGGAAGCTTTGACTATACGATGCAGCGTATCAATAATTATAAAAGAGAAACCATCCTTGCCTTCTTTTCACGAAAGAATGTTATTCCAAAGTATGGCTTCCCTGTTGATACGGTAGAACTGACCATGATCGGAACAAAGGGCCGAGGCAGGATGAATGTAGAGCTTCAGAGAGACCTCAGTATAGCCCTTTCGGAATACGCTCCGGGGTCAGAGGTCATTGCAGACGGAAATCTGATAAAAAGCAGATATATAAAGAAGGTGCCAAATATTGCCTGGAAGCAGTATGACTATGTTTACTGCAGGAAATGCCATACTCTGAATATTGATCAGCATATGACGAGGCATACAGACACTCTGCAAAAATGTGTTGTGTGCGATGAGGAGTTAGAAGTTGGAATTAAAAGCTTCATTATTCCGGAATTCGGCTTTACTGCAGGAGAGATCAGTAAAGCTACACTGGTAAAGCCAAAAAGGACATATAACAGTGAAATTGCTTATGTAGGCTTCCACGATGCAGTTGAACAGAAGGAAGTGATATCCGGTACGAAAAAGTATGAACTGATCTACAGTCAGAATGATGAAATGGCTGTCCTGAACCAGTCCAACTTCCATGTATGTTTCACATGTGGTTATACAGAAACATCAAAAAACGAGTTTAAGACAAAGATAAAAAAGAAACATAAGGCGCCCAGCGGCCGTGATTGTACAGCAAACCTACTTTCAAAAACAGCTCTTGGTTATCGTTTCCAGACAGATGTATTACAAATAAGGTTTATTTGGCCGCAGATCCGGTTTATAGATCAGGCCATGTCCATTCTTTACGGGCTTATGAAAGGAGCATGTTCATATCTTAATATTGAACAGAGTGATATCTCAGGCTGTATCCAGTATTTTGGTAATGACTATACTCAGGAAGGCAACTATACGTTGATCCTTTACGATAATACTCCTGGAGGAGCTGGACATGTAAAGCGCCTGTATGATGAAGCGGCATTTAACGGGGTACTTCATGAGACCTATCGGATTGTCAGCCAGTGTACATGTGGCGAAAAGAGAGGAGATACTTCCTGCTATAACTGCTTGAGGACATATTCGAATCAGAAATACCATGACAGACTGCAGCGCCGTTATGTTCTGGATTTCCTTGAAAAGATGTTCAATGATAATTATCTGGGATTCGAAAAGATCAGGGCAAATATAGCTTCCGGATGGACAGGTGTAATGGATCTGCTGAGATCTTCACCAAAAGAAGCGGTGGCATTTGCAAAGAAAGCCAGAGAGTGTGGTAAATCCAGCCCGGATGCTGTAGGCCTTGAAATTGCAAATCAAGATGGAGATATGGTCGGTGAGGCTGAAATGGCCTGGCTTGAAGAAAAAGAGGCTTTCCTTACTGAAGAGCAGAAAGCTGATAAGGCGAAGATAACAGCTGAAGGTTGGACGATTCTGGAATAAGATAAGACAAAACGGTAGACTATATTTATGTAAATACGTTGTTGAATGATCTAAGTGATTTATGATTCGTTAACGATGTCCTGGAAAAGGTGAACGTTATGCAGATTTATGTTGGAATTACGGATTACAATTGGTTTCAATTTCTAAAGGAGCGCAAGTCTGATGAGGTTAACTTCTGGAAGCCTGGAAGTCAGCCTTTTAAAGCGCTTCAAGAAAATGATCTGTTTTTGTTCAAGCTGCATGCACCTCAGAATTATATTGTTGGTGGTGGCTATTTTGTAAAATATTCACTTTTACCTACATATCTGGCCTGGAGTGCATTTGGTGAGAAGAATGGGACATCTTCCTTGCAAGAACTGAATAACGCTATTGATAAATATAGGTCTAAAAATAATATTATCGTACAGAACCCACAAATTGGATGCATTATTCTTACAGACGTGTTCTACTTTGATGAACAGGATTGGATACCAGCACCGGAGAATTTTAGCAGAAGTATTGTTCAGGGAAAACGATATTATACCGAAAATGAAGATGGTATGCGGTTATATAAAGAAGTCCAGGAAAGGATTAGACCTACTATTGATCTGATAGTGGAAAATAAGCGTTATAGTGAATCTATGACGAAGCATAGACTGGGTCAAGGCGCTTTCCGAATTGTTGTAACCGATGCCTATCAAAGACGTTGTGCAATTACTGGAGAAAAGACTCTGCCTGTTCTCGAAGCAGCACATATTAAACCATATGCTGCTAATGGACCACACTCTGTAAATAATGGGTTATTGCTAAAATCAGATTTTCATACCTTGTTTGACGGTGGCTATATAACAATTGATACGGATTATCGAATCGATGTGAGCCATAGATTGTATGAAGATTATGGTAATGGAAAAGATTATTACAAATACCACGGGAAAAAATTGTTAATACTTCCTGAAAGAACGATCGAGCTGCCGTCAAAAGATTTTCTTCAATGGCATAACGAAAATGTTTTTTTAGTCTAAGTTAAGGATACTTCCGAAAAAAATACACAAGCATTGTTAGAAATACTCGGAAAGGGGTTAATTTCATGATAGCAGACGGAATATACGAACAGATCATTAATAAGCGCTTTGGCCATGAGATTAGTTCCTTGGATCATTCTATTTATGACATAGAGCTGTCATCTCTTGATGTTGATGATGCCCGGAAGGCTTTGACAATCTATATCGCTGCTGTTGTGCAGAAGGGTCTTCGATATGTACGTGAAAGCTTTAAGTCAAATGAAGATGAGAAAGCCCTGCTTGCCCAGATTAATCTTTGTAACGATATTGTGAATGAGATTGCCCTTCATGCAAAAGAAGCAGAATTCCTGGATTACCAAATCTTGGATAAAGGTGAAGTGCTAACATCTTTGTACCAGAAGATTAATTCGGCCAGGAGCATAGCTGAGCAGAAGACGGTGCGACCTAATACATCTTTGGTAGAAAGTACTCTTTTTACTGGTGCGAAACAGGAGCCGACTATGCTTTCCGAAATTAAGAAAGAAATTGTCAGTTGTGATCGTATTGACTTTTTGGTGTCTTTTATAAAATGGAGTGCGATTCGTAGGATTCTTCCAGAATTAAGGGACTTTACAAGCCGCCCTGGTGCTCAGCTTCGGATTATTACAACAACTTACATGAAAGCCACGGACTTTAAGGCAGTAGAAGTCTTATCAAGTCTGCCCAATACCCAGGTAAAGATCAACTATGAAACTGACCATATGCGGATGCATGCAAAGTCTTATTTGTTCCGTAGGGACTCGGGTTTTTCAACTGCTTATATAGGATCTTCTAATTTATCCAATCCTGCTTTGACGGAAGGCTTGGAATGGAATATGAAAATAACAGAACAAGACTCTTTTGACATAATAAAGAAATTCTCTGTTACCTTTGAATCTTATTGGAATGACAGAGGATTCGAACAATTTGATAGAGATGATCCGGATTGTGTTCTGAAGTTAAAAACAGAGCTTAATAAAAATGTGGTAAGTAGTTTCTCTGATTTTAAGCTCCAGTGTTCTATTCGTCCATATTTATATCAGCAGGAAATACTTGATGCTCTTCAAGCGGAGAGAGAAGTCAATGGGTACTATAAGAACTTGGTAGTCGGTTCTACTGGCGTTGGAAAAACAGCAGTAGCGGCCTTTGATTACAAGCGCTTTACTGAAGAAAATCCGGGAGCGACACTATTATTTATTGCGCATAGAAAAGAAATTCTTGAGCAAAGTCAGAAAATGTTCCGTGAAATCCTGAATGACTTTAATTTTGGAGATTGCTATGTAGATGGTCAAAGGCCATCTCAGATCAATCATCTGTTCATGAGCATTCAGTCTTTCAATGCTGCAGATTTCACCTCTCTTACAACGGAAGATTTCTATGATTATATCGTAGTAGATGAATTTCATCATGCTGCAGCAAAATCGTATCAGGATCTATTGAACTACTATAAACCTAAGATTCTACTTGGCTTGACAGCAACACCAGAACGTATGGATGGTAAGAGCGTACTTGGGTGGTTTGATGGCCGAATTGCAGCAGAACTTAGACTACCAGAGGCAATAGATAGAAAGCTTTTGTGCCCGTTCCAGTATTTTGGTGTTACAGATGACGTTGACTATTCGAAACTTACCTGGAAAGGAAAGTACGATATTACAGAACTGGAGCATATTTATACTGCTGATACCAAACGTGCAGATCTGATTTTGCGAAGTGTACTTGAATATGTAACAGATATAGATGAAGTGAAGGGACTTGGATTCTGTGTCAGCGTAGCCCATGCGGAATATATGTCAGAATACTTCAATATGCATAACGTCCCTTCTATAGCTCTTTCGGCAAAAAGTGAAGATGATATCCGTTCTGATGCTAAAAATGCTTTAGTCTCGGGCCAGATCCGATTTGTTTTTGTTGTGGATTTGTACAACGAAGGAGTAGATATTCCTGCAGTAAATACAATTCTATTCTTACGACCGACGGAAAGTGCAACAGTCTTCTTGCAGCAGTTAGGGCGTGGTCTGCGCCTTGCGGATGGTAAAGACTATTTGACTGTGCTTGATTTTGTCGGACAGTCACACAGGAAATATAACTTTGATACAAAGTTCCAGGCTATGACAGGCAAGTCCAGAAAGCCCATGCGCTACTATGTAGAAAATGGCTTCTCTAATTTGCCTCGTGGTTGTTATATCTATTTGGAAAAGCAAGCACAGGAATATGTTCTTAAAAACCTAAAGGAAGCTATATTTGATAAACGATCTTTAACAGCACGAGTTGGTTCATTTGAGCAGGATACAGGGTTACCTCTCACGCTGGCAAACTTCTTGGATTATTATAAGCTGCCAATAATGGATTTCTATGCTGCAAATGGGTCACGAAGTCTACATAGGTTAAAACACTGGGCAGGCTTAACATCTGACTTTCAGGATGCATCTGATACTATATGGAGGTGTATTACAGGACTGCTTTATATTGATTCAGTACCACTTTTAGACTATTGGATTTCTTATATAGAAGATGGTCAGATGCCGCGGGATGAGAACCAAAGGTTGATGCGGAATATGTTGTATTATACATTCTACAAAAAGGCTCCAGAAGCAAATGGGTATTCTGATATTGATGCAGGAATCCAATCGGTACTTCAGTACGAATTTGTAAAGGAAGAGATCGTACAGATCCTCAAATACAATCGTAGCCATATGCATTTCGTACCTGAAAGAAACCGCTATTCTTTTACGTGCCCTCTTCAGGTCCACTGTCAATACAATACCAGACAGATTTTAGCAGCGTTTGGTTATTATAATGAGAATGCTGCGCCTGAATTCCGTGAAGGGTGCAAATATCTAGAAGATAAAAAGACAGATCTGTTTCTGATCAATCTTAACAAGTCAGAAAAGGATTTTTCACCATCTACAATGTATGACGACTATGCAATCAATGAAACTTTGTTCCACTGGCAGAGCCAGAGCACCACTGCAGAAAATAGTGCCACTGCTCAAAGGTATATCCATCATAGAGAAATGGGTGGGAATATTTCCTTATTCGTCAGAGCTTTTAAAAAGAATGGGACTTATACATCACCTTATACTTTCTTAGGTAATGCGAGGTATATAAACCATAGCGGAAGTAAACCTGTTAGCTTTACATGGAAACTGGATACAGCCATTCCTGCAGAGATGCTGCCACAAGCAAATAAGTGCGTAGCTATATAAATTTCATTTAGTTTTAGAGAAATTACAGTTTTCCGATTTAATTAACGAAAGTTTGATTAAAAATGCTCCTCAAAATCAAATGACAAGTCTGTTAACTAAAAAAGTGTAAAGGAAGAGACAGAGAATTAAAAAAATGACGGTCTATCATCCTGAAATATATAAAAAAGCAACGACTATTCTAAAAAAACTCTACGGAAAGAATGCAAAGTTCCGTGAGGGACAGTATGAAGCCATTGAAGCTGTATTAACCCATAGAAGGACCATTGTTGTCCAGAAAACAGGATGGGGGAAATCGCTAGTATATTTCATTTCAGCCAAAATGGTCAATGGATTGACATTGATCATCAGTCCACTTCTAGTACTGATGGATAATCAGCTTTATGCAGCAGAAAAAATGGGGCTACACTGTACTGTGCTTAGTGGTCGGGTGAAAGGAAAAGCTCGTGCTCTCATTTTAGAGGAAATCAGAAAGCAGAAGTATGATGTTGTTTTTACTACACCGGAAACGCTTTATTCTGAGGACATGAAGCGGATATTACCGGATTTGAATATTGACCTGTTTGTAGTGGATGAATGTCATTGCATTTCTGACTGGGGACACGATTTTAGGCCGGAATATGGTGAACTTTACGATGTATTATCAACGCTTCCTGACAATGTATCCGTTTTGGGCACTACTGCTACAGCTAATGATAGAGTTTTGAGAGATTTGAAAAAACAGTTTGGAAGCAACGTTTATATTTCCAAAGGAGCATTGACAAGAGAAAGTCTTCATATACAGATTCTGCATTTGGATACTAAAGCAGAAAGATATGCATGGATCCGAAGGAACATCGATATACTGCCCGGTTCAGGAATAATATATTGCCTTACGCAGAGAGACTGTCAGAATCTTTCTGATTTTCTATGCAGAGAAGGGATATCAGCCCGCCCATATTATTCATCTGATTATTTGAATAAGATAGACGATTTGACAGGAATGTCGCTGAACGAAGAAACGGAGCAGTTATTTCTTGACAATCAGATTAAAGTCATTGTTGCAACCATCAAACTTGGGATGGGATACGATAAAAGTAATATAGGGTTTGTGATACATTTCCAGCGACCAAATTCTATTGTGGCCTATTACCAGCAGATTGGCAGAGCTGGCAGGCAGGAGGGCAGTAATGCCTACTGCTTCCTAATGGCAGGTAAAGAGGACAGGGCTATTTCAGAATACTTTATTGAGAATGCTTTTCCCACAGAACAGCAGGAACAACAGGTTATTTCTGCGTTGGAACAAGCGGAAGATGGATTAAGGAAATATGATTTCAGCAGCTATTGCAATATTTCACCAAAAGCACTAGAACATACAATTCACATTTTGAGGATTCATAAGATGATTTACCGGGAAGGGAACCGGTATTATAGGTCAATGGTTCCATATAAATATCCAGGTGTTTACTATAGTGAAGTAAAGAAAACAAAATATGAAGAGTTGGATGTAATGAATCAATATACAGAGACAAAAGAATGCCTGAGTAGATTTATTGTATCTGAACTGAATGACGATACAGCTTGTAACTGTGGGAAATGCGCTAACTGCTTGAGAAAAGATGTCTTGCCAGGCCTAGAGATCCCTGACATAGATGAAATATCAGAAATACAAGAAGAACTTAATGCCCTTTATATTGAAATTCTTCCCAGAAAAAAGTGGCCGGAGATCAATACGCTGGATGACAAAACGAAAATATCCATACCTAATGAGGTGGGACTAGCATTGTCCAGATACGGAGAAGTCGGTATTGGGGAAATGGTAAAGTTTGATAAGTATGCTGCTAATTATTTTAGAGAAGAACTGGTCAAAAGATCTGCCATTGTAATAATTGAGAAACTTAAAGGAAAGAATTACGAGCTGTCCAAATATCTCACTAATTTCGCCGCATGGACAAAACGGTTACGAATGCCATTTAGGTTATCTTTACGCTGCTGTGGTTTCCGGTCCCGGATCAGGAGTATTCGAAAAGCCATCCATATCGAAAGTGACTTTGTGCTCAGTAAACCAGCGCTCTTCTCCCTTATTCCGATACATTGCGGTGACCGCAGCAACACTGCCGCTGCCTTCTTCTCTCCAGGACATCAGTTTACGCTTCTGGCGTGAGCTTACGAGTATCTGATTCTGCTGTTCCACGCCGTTGCTCGAATTCCTGAGTCCTGCCCGTTTCCGCAGAGCATAGCATGTGATCCACTCGGCCTTGTTCTCGATGTATTCCAGAAGTTCCTGACGTGCCCCTTCGTTCTTCACATCCTTCTCGGGGATCAGGCGGATATATCCTGCCAGCAGGGAGACATTTCCTGTCCATGCGATCAGACAGGCCTCTTTCGCATAAAGCGTGCTGAGAGAAGTCTGTTTCACAGGCTTTGGCTGGCCTTTCCGTTCACCGTTTTTGTATGTTTCTGCCTCTTCACGGGGGTCATCGACCCGCTTGGGGATGATGATCCTGCTCATCAGGGTATATATCTTTTCCTCGAGGTGGTGGTAGTCCAGTATGACCTGGCGGCTCCATGGAGCAAAGTATTTTTCAATGGAAGTGCATATCTTACGTTCTCCGTCAACAAGGAATACCAGATGGCGTTTGATCAGGCGGCTTTGGATAAGTACCGCGAGGAGCTCCCTGTATGCTTCTTCCTCTTCCGTGCTGGTAACGAAATAGGAACTTCCATCGGCGTCAACACGGATGTTCCAGTGCTTGATGTAGGTCTTTCCTGTCTTCATGGCTGGTTTGCCGCCTCTTACATGGGTCCCGGACTGCTCAGAGACGAGCACGGCATCAATGGAAATGTACACTACCTGGCCGGAGTCGCGTTCCAGTTTCCAGGAAGACAGGATCTTCCGCCTGCTGTCAAGCCCGTCCCTGCCGTTCAGCCATTGTATGTAGCTTTCCAGCACCAGCTTTTTGTCGCCCGCAGGCGTTTCCGTACGGCCTTCCCTGCGCTTTTTCCGGTAAATGGCAGTACTGCTGTAGGGCAGGGAGGGGGCCCCGATGGCTTCCGCGAGTTTATCCCTGTCCATTGAACGGACTTCAGGAAGCGGAGCCGCCGCGATGTCATAGAGACTGCCCGGGACTATCTTCCCTGCGATCTCAACAGGGTCCAGCCTGATCCATTCCGGCTCCTTATTGGCCAGTTCTCCGGGAAGGATGCTTCCCTCAATGAAAACACCATCCTGGCCGAATACTCCGTATGATCCCAGGATCCTGCCTGCTTCTTCCCTTTTGGCCTGCTTCAGACTTTCAGCTTCACGGGCGAGAGTGTCCACGACGATCCTCCGGGTTATCTCATCGCCGGTTCCGAGCCTGCCGGATCCCTTATTGAAATGGGACGCACAGAGCCGGAAGGACAGGGAGGTGGCCAGGGTGCACAGGATGTCGCGGAACCGCCTGCTGAGAAGAGATGTTCCCTTGCGGATCCCGGCCAGGGACCTTCCGGGAACGGAAAGATCCAGCTTTCCGAGGTCGGATTCTATGGTTACAGTGGATTCTGCTCCTCCTCTTTCGTTTTTTTTACCGCATCAACGAAAAGGGCTGCTGCTGCTTTCCCGGCTTCATTGCGCAGACGTACCATGGGGCCTTCCATCTGGTCAAAGCCATGCATGAACCCTTCCTGGGATGAAAAGTCGAATTCGTCCGGCTGCGGGAACGGATCCGGAATGTGTACGACCTTATAAAAAAGACCGCCTTTATGCCGGATCACAGGGATCATGGCGCAGTCGATGCCACTGCTCTCCGGCGTCATTTCCTGAAGAAAGCCTCCAAGCAGTTCTTCCAGCGTCGTGCCATACGGGAGGCTGCCCTCCCTGAATGCCCCGTTATCCGCGGCGCCTGTTCCTTTATCAGTCTCTGATGCTTTTGTAATGGTTTTCCTCCATACCACAGGGTCTGTACCGGGGAGGCAGGAGCTGTTGAAATGCCGGATACTGCTGATGATGTCTTCAATGGCTTTCTGGCCGGAAGGGCTGCTGAACTGCCGGAGAAGGCACCCGGTTTCCGTATCCCACTCCTCCGCCGTGCGTACAGAGCGGTAGACCAGGCCGGAGGGCTTTGTCCCCTTATATGTCACAGGTTCCTCTGACAGTCCTACCGCATAGTAAAGGGTCCCGGCCGATTCGGGAAGCAGGGATATGGTCTCATCAAGGAAGACCTGGAGCGGGACAGGATTCTTTTTCCCCCTGTCAGCCGCGTGGTCCGCAGCCGACCAGAGCGCGTCCGCCAGGGTCAGTCCTTCCTTCCCAGACCTGAGGGTATTGGCAAGGAAGCGGCTGCGTGTAATGAACATTTCTCCCCCGGGGACGATCTCATCTTCGCTGGTACAGATAATAAGGCACCTTCCCGTGGCAGAAAGATACAGGCCTGCCAGGCACATATGGCGTGCCCGGATCCCGTCTGAGGATGGAAATTTCCAGGAGGTGTTCCGGCTGAGCGTGATCTTCATTTTCCCCAGCTCGCGGTTCAGCGCTGATACGGGTATCCCTACCTTTTCGGCGAGAGCGGTCCTTGTCCATGCCGCATCGCGATCTGCATCGAGTTCTCTGCGGATCCGGTCCTGTATATCCGTGACGTCAAAGCTGGCTGCAGCTCCCCCGCCGTGTTCGCTGTGAAGTGCATCGATCCCACCGCTGAGATAGCGCTTCTTCCATCTGGTCACTGCATCCTTGTTCAGATCTACTATGGCGGCTGTTTCGCGGACAGAGCGGCCATTATTCAGTTCAAGAATAATGCGTGCCCGGGACGCGAGTTTAGGGTCGACAGTATTATTGGCAATAAACTCAAGTTCCGATATCTGCTTTTCATTAAGATTAATTTTATCCTTGCGCATAATTCCTACCTCCTTTACTAGTTATAGGAATTATACCAAATAGAAAAGCAAGGTTCAATGTCCGTGTTTCAATGATAATAGTTTATATCTTGGACAGCTCGAAGAATTACGATGCTGTTACAAGTGTCCCATCTTTTACAAACAGTAAGGTGGAAAAGTTCGCCAGGCAGGTAGCAGAAGAAATAGGAATTCCATATTTACAGCTGCTTGAAAAAGTACCTGGACAGCAAGCGAACATGAAGAATATGCAGAACTCATATTATCAATATAAAAATGCAATTTCATCATTTCAAAAGAAAGACGGAACAGAAGTACCAAAGCAAATTATTCTCATTGATGATATTGTGGATTCTAAATGGACCTTAACCGTATGTGGAAGACTTCTTACATCAAATGGGGCGGAGAAAGTTGTGCCATTTTGTCTTGCGGATAGCAGCCTTGCTTTGGGAGATTAGAAAGTGAGTAGAGATTCAGACTATATTATAATTTTATGTGGAGTGTTTCAAGACGGCTATAATCCACTTACCAGGGCAGGGTTCTGGAAATTGTATCATAAATATGGGAATTCTATTGAAGCGCTTATTCATTCTGGGGAACAGAGCATTGAGATCCTGCTTAAGCGCAGTGCTAGTGTGACATTTGCCAGAGAAGAATTGCTTCAGAAAGGAATAAGGATCACTACATTTCTTGATTCAGATTTTCCCAAGAAACTGTTTGATAAGCTTGGGGATTTTTGTCCTCCTCTATTTTATACCTGTGGAAATCCGGCGTTATACCAGATGAAAACAGTAGGATATGTAGGATCCAGGAAAATTGATGAGCAAGATATTTTCTGGACTCAGAAAATGGTAGAGAAGAATTATCGAGAGGGTTTCGGTGTTGTAACAGGTGGAGCAAATGGAATAGACAGTATTGCGTTAACACATATGATTTCTCTGGGGGGATTCGCAGTTGTATTTCTTCCGAATAATATGAATTCAAAAATAAAAGACTCATTTTATCAGAAAAGCATACTAAATGGTAAACTCTTGTTATATAGCCATATCTCTCCGTATACATTGAATACCAGAAATGTTTTTGTTGCTGTTGCTATGGAACGCAATAAATTTATCTATTCAAGCTCCAGCGCTACAGTTGTAGTCCGTTCGGAGAAGGACAAAGGAGGAACTTGGACAGGAGCTACAGAGAGCCTGAGACATAAATGGGCATATATTTATGTATGGGATCAAAAGGAGTATGCTGGAAATCAGAAATTGATCGAAATGGGAGCAGTGCCCCTCTCTGATGAAGGTAAAATTGTTAAAACCAAGACGAATACAATAGTAGATGAGAAGAGTAGTAGTTTAGACATAAAACAAGTTCCGCATCAGACTTCAATTGAAGAATATTTGAATTCATGATTGTTCTCTTGCAGGATAAAGGCATTTTATTGTGATAATGAGCATACGCAGGCATTGAAAAGCTGAGTGTACATATCTTTATTTACCAATGGTGTTTCAGTAAGCTATGGCATATCATTTATTTGGACAGGATTGAGTACTATTTGGGAACTAATACTGAAGAGATAATTTCGTATTTAGATTCAATTCAAAGGGTTAAAAGTCTATGAAAGGTGGATACTACGGCTTAAAGGGATATATACTGCAGGCTGTCGCTGCTCTGCTGGAATGCCTTGATGAACAGGAATGGACAGAAATAAAGCTAGAGCCTGGAACAAAGGAAGATAAGGCGGATTTTATTCTGTATCAGGAAGGGAAAGCAGTCCGTTCTGTCCAGGTGAAATCCAGTATCTTACCCTTTGGAAAAAAAGCGGTTGAAGACTGGCTTGAGGGACTTTGCACAGATGTTCCGGAAGGAAAGCATGAACTAATACTGATTGGGGAAAAATACGCAGACAAGACAGAAGATTATATCAGAGAAGTAAACCGTTACGCTGATAGGTCGGTCAAAACACTTCGAATGGATACAGAGAGTCTGATACAGAAGACGAACGGTGCGGTACTGGATTATGTGAGGAAAGTATTTCCCCAAGCATCCTTTAGAGCAGATGCCGTATTTACGATCTGTGACAGGCTCTTTTCTGCACTTATGAAAAACGGCATTTTACCGGTTACCTACACCCGGACAGAATTCAGTGATGTCATTAACAGAACTCTAAACCTCTTTCTGGTAAAGGAAAATGGAGTTTTTTCGGAAGATCTGACGATTCGTGAGCAGATCTGGAAGGCCATGAAGAAACGCTTCATCAACATGAAGGCAGAAGGCGGAAGATTTGCATTTGATATCATCCCTTCGATTCTTCCCAGTGGAAAGCAGGTAGAATATAAATTTACGGCAAAAGCTAGACTGGATAATAATGAGATCGTTCCTTTGAAAGAGCTGGTAAGTCAGAATTCAGACCACATGGCTGTCATTGGGACCGGAGGGATCGGTAAAACGACGTATCTCCAGAGCATACTGGAAGATAACTATCTGCACGGGGAAAGCCATGCCGAAAAGAGGTCGGTACCCCTTTTTATTGAACTCTACCACTGCCCGGCTGATCTTGAACGCTGGTCTAACGAAATGACCGGAAGAACTAATTTTATCGTCAGAAGCATCGCTGCTATCTGTGAGAATCATTATTCCTATGACAAAGTGTCGGAAGGAACGATTTCTGCCATAGAAAAAGAATTTCAAAAGGTCCCGGAAGGAGGCCGGGCTGCCTATATCCTTCTGCTGGACGGCTTTAACGAGGTATCGATCCGTCACGGGAGCGAGACCAGAATTATGCTTGGCAGAGAGATAGAAGCAATGAGCGGCTGGCCCAATGTCAGGATCATTGCCACCAGCCGTGAGACGGAATATGCTTATTTTGCCGCCGGTTTCAGAAATGTATACCTGACAGGATTAACCGAACCGGAGATCAGACAGTACCTGCAGGATACGGAATGTTTTTCTCCCGCGGAGATCGGTCTTGTCATGTCTGACAGGAGGCTTCTGGAATGCATCCGCATTCCTCTGTATCTGCTTATGTACGCTTCCTCCGGTGAAAAAGAAGGATTCGATCCTCAGACATCCGGAGAGATTCTTTATGCTTTTTTCCACAGGAGTTCCGGCTTTTATAATCTGCGAAGCAGGGCTGGGGCGACCAATACCTATGGAATGGACAAAGAGCAGTTGCATGCTGTATTAGGCTATATCCTGCCTTATATCGGATGGACCATGGATGAAGCGGATACCTTTTATCTGAGCTATCAGGAAATAAGGGATTGTTATGACAGGGCTTTGTCCGAATCCGGGCTTCTCCTGTCTGAAATGAAAGTCGATACGGTTCTTTTGCCCGGTCAGGGAGCAGGAAAAGACAGAGAGCTTGCTGTGCTGAGTTCTCTGCAGCAGGAATTCATGTTTGATCAGACGATGCGCTGTATCCAGAATTTCCTCGGACTGTTGTATTGTTCTCGAAATGAGGAGGGAGGCAGTACAGAGAGCAGAGAATACGCTTTTGTCCATCATCAGTTCCGGGATTACTTTTCTGCCATATGGAACAGAATCCTGCTGAAGGCCATGCCCTTTATGGAAGGCCGGACATATCTTGCGGAAGAATACCTGAACCGGACTGTCTGGCAGGAACAGAAAATCCATATGCTGAGTGAAATTCTGATGGAGCACAGAAACCGCTCTTATTTTGATGCAGATAGTCAGGTCTGGAGGTCTCCGAAAAAGCGCTGGCCAGAGCAGAGCATTGCAGAGCAGGCGCTGGAGTGTCTGAGAAACAGCAGCGGGAATATGAAGTATCTGACTTCAAATCTGCTCCGTGTCCTGCTAGAAGGGAGACAGGAGCTTGCAGGTCTGGATCTTGGAGAGCTGAATCTGGAAGGATTTTCTTTGTTCGGTATTCCCTGCAGCAAGGGCCTTGGAAGGACAGTCAGACTATCAGCTGGATTTTATGGGGCCAGGATCAGTGAACAGACATTGGAGCCGGAAGATCACAGAGATAATGTCATTGATATCGTTTACAGGTCTGACAGATGTTATACCTTTGACGGTTATGGGACCATCAAGTGCTGGGACATACGTTCCGGAGTCCTTCTGAACGAATGGCAGTCAGAGATCCCGAACATGTATGGCTCTGCACCGTCAGGCTACCTGAAAGTATCGGTGGACGGCAGATTTCTGGCAGCTCAGATCAGGCTTCCCGAGGCTTCCGGCGTTAAGCTGATAGATGTGCGCTCAGAGGACAGGCAGGAAGAAATCATTTCCCTTGATGAGGACAAGCGGCTGGAAACTGTGGCTTTTTCTGATGACTCCAGAAATCTGCTGATTCTGGATCAGTCCGGAAAGCTTTACGTGTATGACTGTATTGGAAGGAGAATGGAAGAGAAGCGGGAAGTCAGGCATCTGATGAATGTAACACAGCTTTCTCAGGAATCCAAAGGAAGTCCAGTCTGGTTCTTTACCGCCGAATACAGTGAGATGGATTTTGGGTATGAGTATTTATGGGAAAATTCAGAAGATACCGATCAGGAAGAAGAGGAAATTGGAATTCCCTGCCAGATCCTGACGCTGGACCTGAAAACAGGAGTGACACAGGAACAGCGAGGGTTTGTCGGAAGTCCCGGAACAAGTCCCGCAGCCTGCCTGCTGCCCGAGAGAGGGGCTGTTCTGTATTATGACGGGGCCAGAGGCTCTCTCCTGATCGGGATTGGAAAAGATGAAGGGTGGGAAGTGTTCGGAGAAATTACAGCTCGCCATGAAGATGAGACCATGACACTGCACCGTCATCCGGATCACTGCGATCTGTTTTACATTGTCTATCCCGATGAGATCTATCTGGTCAGTATTAACAGAAGGTATTACTACAGCATTATTTCCAGATATCGGGTAGAGGCTGTTAATGCCCTTGCCAGGAGCCGGGGGCAGGAGGACAATCTGGTTTTCTGGTCTGCTGAAGCGCCTGCCGGCAGATATTTTTTGCTGATAAATGATGACGGAATCATTTTCGAATGGGATGAGAAAGAAAATGTTGTGAGAAGAAGATATAACTTCTTTATGAATGAATGCCTTGGACTGCAGTATGATCAGACGGGACACCAGTACATGCTCATTCACAGAAACAACAGTATTGTCTTTTTTGACAGAGAAACCGACCGGATGAAAGGATCGGTGGTCCTGTATGAGCCGGACTATCAGATCGGCAAGCATCACCTTATAGAGGAGGAGAGGATTCTGATCCTCGTCCTGGTGCGGCTGGACAATGAAAAGGCGATAGCCCTGCATGTGGATACAGGGGAAAGGAGACTTCTATTTTCAACGACACAGGATAGAGAAACTGTAGAAACGATGGATTCTGACTCGCAGAGGAAAACTCTGCTTCTGACGACACAGTACAGGTGCTGTGAGATCGATCTTCAAACAATGGAAGAAAGGGAAGTTGCAGTGTCTGCAAACGATCGTCGGTTTGTCAACGGCTGGTATGAGGATGGAACTCTGCGTGTTGTGGAGGTCGTGCACAGGTCCGATGCAGAGATCGAAGCTCCCCTCTGTCATATATTCTCGGCAAACGACTGTGGTTATCGGTTCATGGAAAGCAGAATGATAAACGAACTGTGCCCTGCCCTGTATCCCTATTTTATTTTTCATGATAATGATCTGGGAATGTCAGGGACGGAAGATAGCAGAGGAATGCAGCGGTTCTGGCTTACGGAAGGGTTCTTTCTCAAGCTGCCGGAGGAGGCCGGCATTTCCGAATATGATATGCCTTTGAAGCCCTTTGAAATGGGACTTGTATGGCACAGGCGTGAACTCAGGCACTACGGAGAATACAAAGAGGGAGATATCCGTATAATGTCCCGCAGCAGTCAGGGAACTCTGTTTGTCCGCAGTTCCAGAACCTTATATTTTGCCAGGGATATCCGTAAGCTGACCTATGAAGAACTGGACAGGGCTCTGAATGAAGAAAGGGGCTGTCTGGGAGGAGAGGCATTCTGGTCCTATGTGATCCGACTGGAAAACGGAGATCTGATCTGCAGTTATGAAGGTGACGGACTGATGCGGCTGGACGGCAGTACTGGAGAAATGATCAGAGAAATACCGTATACCCCTGGTCTAGTATTGTGGGGATGTAATTTTGCAGGTATCGACGCATCTGATGAAGTGAAAAGAATACTCAGGGAAAACGGAGCAGTGGTAAGCAACTGACTGGAAGGAAGCTGCTGGCTTTACACAGGATGACTTTATAAGGGAGTATGTTGAGAAACTGGATGCATTGCATCTGTAATGCTGAATTGGCATATGATTGGTAAGGAAAGCAAATATACTAATCTGTAATACTGAAGCTGGAGGATAATCTGACATGGAAGTATGGACTCCTTTTACTATTAAAATGTCAACCGTAAAAGACTACGAGATAGTAAAAACTATTATAAATAAGATATTTAGTACAGATGAATTCATGATAGATTGTAAATATGACAAATCCAATCTGAGCATCTTTATTGAAGATGAATTGGCGGATGAATATGACATCTTTTTCTTCGCAGATGTTTTCAGTGACCTGCTTTGTAAATGCGCGGATAATCAGCAGAATCCTGAAATAAAACAGGCGCTTGAAAATGTTTGTTTCGTTATACAGGGAAGCACAAGTTACGGAGGATGCGGTGAGGACGTCGATTTTATAATAGAAAAGAAAGCTGGGATTATTTCTGTTGGCACGACCTGTAATCATTATAGTTTTTGCGCATTTTCTGATTATGAGGAGTTTTGTGACGAATTGGAGTATTCGTGTCCCAATGTAAGGGAAATCATTAGTGAAGACAAATTTGATCCAAAGTGTGAATACAGGGTTTCTACTAATGGGGATATATTTACAGCTGACACGGCAGAGTATGAATACTCTTCACATTTTGTTGGCGAAATGAAAGACCCCCGGTCCTCTTGGACAGAGGACTTAAAAAAGGCGCTCTTAAATCTTCCAATGGGTGAAGTATATGATCGTGTTTCTGAAATATGCGGGGGTATAAACGTTTAAAGCAGTACAACTCTATAAACTGCTGATTTTGCCGCACTGCCCGTAAGGGCTTACTTCCCGGCAGCTTTTTTCCGCAGGAATCAACTCTATCCTGTAAGTCTGACATATGTGAGGATGTATCTAAGACTTGCTGAGAGTAGAAGATAAAAGATGGGATATTTTATCGAACAGGGAGAGTATGAGCTTTTATTTGCTGAATTCAATTCAGTCGAAGAAACAGTTAGAAATAAGATAGACGCATATAAGAATGCGACCTCGGTAAACCGGAAAAAAATATACATTTCTTTCAGCAAGATACCGGTAGCTACGGAACTGCAGAGCCATATGGGGAACGTCTTGTAATGCTTAAAAGGAGCAGTGGTCAGCGATGATGATAGATATTGATAAACTCCGTGAAGATTTAAAGCAGGAATGCTACGGAGCATACTTCGGAGGCGGATTTGGCGGAGCGCTGATGGAATCTTTCAATATTGCAAGTGCATCGCCCCAGAAGCTCATTGAGATAGCGGAAAGGAAAGGCATAGACCTGAGGAAGTATGCTGTTGACGACTGAATGTGAGCTGTCATAGCATCTGTCACCTGTAAGGAAGAGTTAATTCATGAAAACTTATCATATCGGGATGTACGGAGGGAAATTTCTGCCCTTTCATAAAGGCCATGCCTACTGCGTGGATGTGGCTGCAAGAGAATGCGATATTGTTTATGTCATTCTTTTCTGGGGCGGATACGAGGAGGAGATCATTCTCCGGGATCACCCGGAAGAGTGGCTTTCTCTGGAGGCAAGGATAAAGCAGCTGTATCAGATCTGCCATGATGCGGCGCATCTGGCAGAGATAGTTCCCGTCCTGATTGACATTTCAGACCTGCGGTTTCCGGACGGGACCGATGACTGGGAGGCGGAAACGCCTCTTGTCAGGAAGGCGGTGGGAAACAGGCTGGATGCAGTCTACAGCAGTGAGGAAAGCTACGGAGACTATTTTGCCAGGGCTTATCCGGAAGCAGTACACCGGCTGGTAGATATTCACAGGATCCGCTACCCGATCAGCGGCACGATGATCAGAAATATGACAGCAAGGGAAGAGCGGGAAGCATGGACAATATAAGAAAGAGCTTTAAGGAACTGAAATGGTATGAGTACCTGATGGGAGCCGTAATGATCTTCATTGCGGCAAGAGCCATGGTACTGGGATTTACGGCAGGTTCGGCGGACGGGAATCCGCCATGGTTGACTGTGATCAATTTTATCAGTGCCGTATGCGGGGTACTCTGCATCTTCTTTACAGCCAAGGCTAATATAAGCAACTTTCTTTTCGCTACGGTCAATACTATTGTATATGCCATTTATCTGGTCTACTGGCATATCTGGGGAACGGCCGCTCTGGAAATCTTTTTCTATATTCCCATGAATTTCATTTCCTGGCATTACTGGGCCAGGCACAGAGACCAGGTGCTGACGCACAAGACCAAAGCAAAGAGACTGACATCTGTTCAGAACCTGATCTGTGGAGCTGTTATACTGGTATCGGGGATAATCTATCACAGTATTCTGGTCCGGATCGGAGGAGAGGCAGCCTGGTTCGACGCCTTTACCCTCAGCATCGGAATCGTGGCTACGATTCTGGAACTGCTCCGTTACAGAGAGCAGTATGTATGGTGGATCGTTACCGACGTTGTATCGGTAGGGATGTACATAGCCCATTTTGATGCGGTATATCTGACCAAAAGATCCATCTATCTGATCATGGCGGTGGTCGGGCTTGTCAACTGGGCCAAGCTTAACCGTACACGAAACGCCGAAAACGAATAAATAGTCGTGTAATATAAGGAGGACAAACCTCATGTCAATTGAAAACTTCCTGATGTTTCTGCAGCAGGTTCTTACGATGACTGATCCGGAGGATAATGCCTCCAGAGCTCTGGCTAAAATCTCTCTGGAATCAATCCTTGCCATGGCGGAAAAGTCGGGTATGTCGGATCCGGCCACCCTCCGTACCATGCGTGCCGCACTGAATGCTTTTGGTTTTTTACTTTCCAATAAAAAAGACTTTGCTGGTAAAAAAGGCGCTTACCTGGAAAACAAGGCAAAAAGGCAGAGGCTGCTGATGGCTCTGACCCCTCACTGCTGAGATGGATATAAGGATCGGAAAACAGAAGCTGCATATTAAGGATTACTATTGTGCCGGTGAGGATGATGTCTATCTGCCAAGAGAGGACGGAAAGCTCTGGCTCTATATCCATCTGACCAATGAATGCAATGCCTCCTGCCCCTTCTGCGTAAATGTCGCAGAAAGGAAAACATCCGGAGTTGGTATACTCTCCCTGTCACTGCTCAGGGAATGTCTCATCAGTCTTTCGGGAAGGATCAGCGGTGTCTCCATTACAGGAGGAGAACCCATGCTGTACCCGGATCTGACAGACCGCGTGGCAGAGCTTGTTATGGATATCCTGCCGGGTGCCATGCTGGATCTTGCGACAAACGGGACGAATCTGGAGAGTATTCTTAGCCTTAGGACTCTGGATGCATTTGAAGGGATCCATATCAGCAGACATTCACCGGACGACAGGATCAATGACAGGGTATTCGGCCGCAGAATGCCTACGGCAGAGGAGATAAGGCGCCTCCTTCCCGGAATGTCGGATCCGGCAAAAATCGTATTGAACTGTGTCATGCAGAATGGTTTGGTGGACAGCGAAGCAGCTGTTATAGATTATCTGGAGATGGCTGCTTCAGCGGGTGTCAGGAATACCAGCTTTATCGGTATGTTCAGGGCCAATGATTATTGCAGGGAGAATTATGTATCTCCAGCCGTTCTGGAACTGAAGGATCCCAGATTTCATGACTGGAATCATTATCACGATTATGAATACTGCTCCTGCAGCAGTGGAAGCTTTGATGCCATCGCCGCCCCGGTCCGATTCTATTACAGATGCCCTGGAAAAAGCAGACCTTTTTATACAAGGCAGCTGGTGTATACGGCGGATAACAGGCTTCTAGCAGGATTCGGAGGAGAAGAGATATTCTGGAAGAAACAATGATGTCTGGCTTTCAGGAAGTGTACGGATGATGCTGCTCTCATTTCATGAGGGGAGTTGTACTTAAAACTATAAAGCCCCTAATCGAGGATATTGAAATGTATTTAGACCGCTATTATTGCCCAAATTGTGACAGCTGGTTAGATGAGCAGGACGGCTTTGATCCGAATCTGCCTGCCTGGAAATGCTTGGAATGCGGACAGGCATTGGCAGGAGATAATATCGGAAATAGATATCCCGATGTGGTGTGGTTTTGTGATGAATGCGGAGCTATTCTGAATAACCAGACTGGTTTTTCTGATGAATACGATGAATGGGAATGTGAGGAATGCGGATACACAAATGAAATAAGTGACAGCAATATTGAATATGCCGACAAGTATGAGCAAAGAGAGAAAGAATATTTATGTCCTGATTGTGGCTCTGATTTGACGAATCAATATGGATTTGACCCGGAAAAGCATATATTCCAATGTACAAACTGCGGGACAGTCTTATATGGTGAGAATTTTGAAGATGATCCGGATGCATATGAAGAACCTGTACATATGTGTAAGAAATGCGGACATGTCTTAAATCTGCAATATGATTATTACAGTGGATCCAGTGAATGCAGGTGTAATGAATGCTGGTATGACAATAAGTTTGACGAGGAGGATTTTAATTGTCCGAACTGTGGAGCACTGCTAAATATCCAGGATGATTTTGACAGTGGAATAGGTATATGGAAATGTACAGAATGTGGAACTGTTTTGTATGGATCTAATTTCGATGATGACCCGGAAGCCTGTGAGGATCCGGTACATATGTGTAGAAAATGCGGGCATGTATTAAATCTTCAAAGTGATTATCGTAGCTGGTACAGTGACTGCAAATGTGAAGAATGTGGTTATGAGAATCACTTTGATGAGGATGATTATATCTGCCCGCATTGTGGGACGCTGCTAAATATTCAGGATGATTTTGATAAAGACCGTGGAGTATGGAAATGCACAGAATGCTATACATATTTATTTGGTGACAGTTTCACGGAAAATGAAGACGATTACGACGGAACTTTATACAGATGTGAAGAATGTGGGGAAATATTAAATTCACAACATGGGTTTGATGATTTTTGGGATACCTGGACATGCACAAATTGCTGGCATGAAAATAATCTGAATGAAGAAGACGAAGATGATGATGATGATGAAGATGATGACTATGATGATGACGAAGATATTGATGATGACGACATAGAAACTGATGATTATGACGACGACAATGACAGTTATGATGGCAGTGATAATAATGAAGAGGATGAATACAGGTATAGTTATAATTCACAATACAGCCGAACAGATGCTACATGGAAGAATTCCTCAAATCAGAGAAATAACTGGAAACAGAATTCATTTGGAAGGACACCATTCACCAGCATTTTTTCTGATAAAATAAATGATTTAAAAAGAAAATTCGTTTTCAGCATTCTGCCTGGCAGAAAAATACCTGCAGGTTTGTCAGAATATGATCTGCTAATATGTGACTGTCATCAAATCGAGGCAGTACTTAGAGCAAACGGGTTTAGGAATATTACATGTATTCCTGTCAATGATTTGGGTTATCTGGAACTTTACCGTGAGTATAAAGTCAAAGATGTTACTTTTGGAAATACAAATCAATTTACTGCCAATACACTGTTTAATTCAAATATTCCAATTAAAATCAGGTATCATTTGTCAAAAATACTGATTCCGCCGCTCAGTAACTGGGATGTAAAAAGAAAACCTTATGATGAAGTAGAAGCAAAATTCAGAAAAGCAGGGTTTGAACGTTTGTATCCTGAACCGATATATGATCTTGTCTTCGGTCTTTTGAAAAAAGATAAGATGGTAGAAAAAGTGACAATAAACGACGATACTTTTTTTGATCGGACAAAAAAATACAAATCAGATGCTATTGTCAAGATCAAATACCATACCTTCAAAAAGAACAAAACTTTGTAAATGCTAGTTGAGATAATGACATAAGTTTATAGATAATTCAATGTAAGAATAAAACAGGGGAGAGGTCATATGAAGAATCAATATGTCGGAGACATAGGTGATTATGGTAAATATGGTTTGTTGAGATTCCTGGCAAAGAATGGAATAAAAATCGGCATTAACTGGTACCTGACAGAGAACGATGGTTCATCTGACGGGAAATTTATAAACTATTTAAACAAGCCTGCAGAGGGTAAATATGATCCTGAATTGTTTAATTCTCTTGGAAAAATCGCTTTTCATCCAGATAAGACAGTGGAAATGATTGAAAGTGCAGGAATCATTCCGGGAGCAGAATTTTATAACGTTCTTTTGAGAAGCAAATGTCTTGAACTGGAAAAAAGAAAAACGGCCCGTTGTCTATGGTTCAATAATTCAATTCTGCTGTTGAATGAAGTTGAACTCATCTTTGCGGATCCAGACAATGGTATCAGCTATCGGAAAAACATGAAAACAAAAGATAGCGAAAAATATATCCTTCCAGAAGAAGTATATAAATATTATAAGAGCGGTAAAAATGTCGTTTTCTATTGTCATAAAGGCCGACGAGGGGAGGAAGCCTGGGATAAGGCAAAGTCGGGCATCGGAAAATATATAAATGATGCTTATGTACTGGCTATTACATATCATAGGGGTACTCAACGATCATATATTTTTGTGTTGCATCAAGAATGCTTTCAAAAATATGAAAAGCTTTTGAAGGAGTTTGTGGGTTCTGCATGGGGAAAGATTTTTTCTTGGGAGCCTGTTAATAAAAACTGAAAAATAAGCCAAAGATAGAATGCTGAAACAATAAATCTATTTTTTCTGAAGAATTTTTAGGACTGCCTCTCCTAATTTACCATGAAGGAGGAATTATCTTTGTTTAAATTATTTGTTACAGGTGATAATCATTTATGCAGACAATATGCAAGGTCCCCAATCAAAGAAGTATTGAAAAAAAGCCGTATAGATTCTTTGCGAAATACTGTCAGACTGGCTGAGCAGGAAGAATGTGATTATTACATTATCACTGGTGATCTTTTTGACAGAGTAAACAATATCAGCATCAAAGACATAGGTGAAATTATCGAAATATTGGAGAGCTTTAATCAGACAGTACTAATTCTTCCCGGAAATCATGATTTCTATACCGGAAGTGAAAAGCTATGGAAGGATTTCCAGAACAGGGCATCTAGCAGCGGCAATATAATTTTATTGAATGAGTACCGGACATATAGATTTGGATCGGGGGATGATGAACTGGTCATATATCCTGCCTACTGTGATTCAAAACATAGTAAAACTAATCGTTTAAAATGGATAGCTGAAAAATTTGAACAAAGTGCCGCATTCAACATTGGTATAGCTCATGGAACGATCAAAGGTATTTCTCCTGATCTCAAAGAAGAATACTTCCCTATGGAATTGACGGAACTAAATGCCATTCCTATGGATTGCTGGCTGATAGGTCACACACATATCACATACCCATTTGATCTTCCTTATGATCAGGATATAAGTGGATACAGTATTTTTAATGCTGGCACACATGAACAGTTGGATAAAAATAATAACACTGAAGGAAATGCTTTTATCGTTACGCTTGATCGAAAATCCGATATAAAAAATGTCTATGTCCGTAAACTTCGGACAGGAAATATTCTGTATAAGGATATTTCATATACTGCAGAAGCTGGCGATGTAAGGACTCTGGAACAAATACTGACTTCGATAACAAATGGTTTGCCTAAACGGACAATTGTTGATCTGGAAATCAAAGGCACTATTAGTCAGGAAGATTATGAGCTGAAAGATGATTGTTATAAGAATGTACTGGGGCAATTTCTATACCACACAGAAAAAGATGACGAACTTGTTCCGGAAATTACCTTGAATAAGATTAGAGATGAATATTCCGAATTCAGCTTGGCTGCCCAGTTTTTAGAGAAACTATTGGATGATCCGGTAGAAGTGCAAATGGCATATGGGCTGTTAAAGAAATGTAGTGAAGCAAGTATCTGAGGTGATTGTAAATGAAAATCGAAAAGATTAATTGTACGCAGTTTGCAGGAATTCATGATCAGTCTATTTCCTTTGAAGATGGGGTAAATGTCATAGTAGGTGATAATGAGACAGGAAAGAGCACAATTGTCGATTTAATTTACAATCTTCTTTATCATCCTGTTGTGAGAAAGAATAATAAAACAGAGAAAGATTTTAAAATACGTTTCTATCCTAAAGGAATTGGAGAACAGGGCGATTTTATTGATGGTAATATCATATTCAGTGCGAATAGTGGGACATATGCTTTAAAAAAAGTTTGGGGTGAAGGGGCTTATGTTCAATTAATTACGCCCCAGAATACAAGAATTCAATCCCAGGAATCAGTTGACCAGATTTTGGGAGACTTGCTCCGATACAGAAAAGGTCTTTATGATGATATAGTTTTTGCACCCCAACGAGCACAGGAAGAAGCAGTTGCTCATATTTTTCAATCTGTAGCCAATGGTAAAAAAAATGTCGATAAAAATTGTACAGATACTAAATCTGAACTTATTTCTATTATTGCCAGCGAGACAATTAGGAATGCTGGTGTAGATGCCAATCTTTTTGAACAGCAGCTTTCCAAAATCATTGACTCTTTTGAAGGGTCTTGGGATACAGATAAAGATGCACCTAAAACTACTTCTCTGAGAACAAAAAGAAATGGAGATAAACCTAAAAGTGAAGGTAAGCTTTTTACGGCTTTTTGGAAAGTGGATCAGCTCAAACTGCTTGTATCAAGCGCCCGTAAGGCCGAAATTGCTGTTGACCATAATCTTAAGGAACTACATTCCTATGAATTGAAGCTAAAAGATGCTGAAGAAAAACGAGAGAAGTTTGAAGAGTACGCGGCACAGTTGGCAGAATATAATTCAAATATAGCATTGATAGATCACCTGAAGGAGGATATTAAAAGAAGGCGGAAGGCTGCACAGGATTATCCCAGCTTACAACGACAGTACAGTAAAGCAATAAAACTGAGACAGGAATTTCGTGAAGCTGAAGCAATACAGCTATACGATACTCTTTTAGAGAAGAAAAACGCATGGGAGCAACAGAAGAAAGCGTTAGCTGATTTCATTCCAATTTCATCAGAAGATATAAAAAAAGTCGAGAAACTTGAAGAAACGCTGTATCATATAAAACAAAAACGTTTTGCAATGGATATTTTGGCCCAGTTGAAAAACACTGGTTGGAGAGATATAGAGATAAAAGCTTTATCGGATCATAGAATTTTACGAATTATCCACAGTAAAAACTTCGACTTTGACGAATTCAGTATTAATGAACCTGTAGAAATCGATGTTCCAGGGGTAATGACACTTAGGCTGTCAAATCATGCTAACGGTTTTTATGCTCGCCAGGCAAAACCGGATGAGTGCGCCCGTGAGTTGGATACGATATATAGAAACTTCAGAATATATACCAGAACAATTGACGAACTAAGAGAAAAGAAGGAAAAATATGATTTTGCTAAAGCGGAGGTAACATATTCTGAAAAAGTATTCAAAGATGCACTTGGATCAAGAGACTGGTCGGTGATGGAACAAACATATATGAATCTTTCCAAGAGAAAGAAAAGACGTTCTTTGGATGAAATAAAAGAGGATATACATAATATTTGTGGCGAGCAGTCGATTGAGAGTTATTGTGGTGAACTCAGTGCCTCTATCGAGGCTATCAAGGATATGTATCAGGAAGAACTAGGAGAAATAACTGCAGGGGCATTGAGATTATCGGTCAATACCTGTCAGGAAAAACTTCAAAGGGCTCTTGATACCATTAATCGTGTTAACGAAATTCCACATCAATATAAACGCATTAAAGATGTTGCTGAATATCGCAATAAACTGAAAACAGAAATTGACGCAATAAAAACAAAAATAGAGGAAGTGACAGGAAAACTTCAGGAGAATCAGAAATGTCTTGGCTTACAGACTGCTGAAGAATATGCACTAAGTCTGGAAAGCGCAGAAGAAGACTTTCAAAACATACATAATCAATATAATCATTGGCTTCATATTCGCGAAGTATTCCGGACAGCCCGTGAAATGGTCGGAAATAGCTCAGAGATGAAAGATGTCGAGTTAAGGTTTTCCAAATATCTGGATGAAATAACAAACGGAAGAGTAGTGTTGAATTCTTTGAATGACAGAATGGATGTCGACATCACAAGCAATAATAATCAGCTGGATGAAAATATTCTTTCGGAGGGAACAAAAGATACAATATCCTTAGCATTTCGACTAGCTATGATGGAGCATGTTTTCCCAAACGGTGGTGGTTTGCTTGTTCTTGACGATCCGTTTACAGATATGGATAAAAAACGTGCAAATCAAGCATGTCGACTTGTAAAACGATTTGCTGATAAAGGCAATCAGGTTATCTTTACCACATGTAATCCGGTTATAGCTCAGAAATTAGGCGGTAATCTGATATATTTCCAATAAATCTTCAGGCACTGAAAAGTATTTTTCTTAACTAATGTCAGATACGAGAACTGAATTACAAAATTGTAATTATCTGCTGGCAGAGCAAGTTAATAAAGGAGATACGATAGATGGGTTTATTTAACAAAGAAGAAAAAAGTGTTGAAAGCAGTATGGAAGAAAAGAAGAAACCTAATATTTTTGGCTGGGCCAGATCTGCTCTGATCAATGCAGCTGATCAGAATGATGACGGTTCTTTTGACATGAAAGATGTTTCTGTTTTGGCCGACAATATGGGAGCAGCCGCTAAAAAGGCAGCCTCCGTCGCAAGACAGAATGCAAAGCAGGGCGGAGAACAGCTTGGAAGCTGGCTGGATCAGACAAAAAGAGACATGGAATTAAAGTCACTTCGCCCGATTTTTGAAGAGGATCTGAACAGCCCTGAGTTTGCCATGACCAAGATGATCCGGGTCGCCCAGATGGATAAAAAGCATGCAGAGAGTGAAGTCTGTAAGGGCTCTATAGGATATATGTCCGAACAGAAGGGTGTG
>ODAJ012180356.1_pt1 | contig 49602 bp, 36 predicted proteins | sample 1539241 | NCBI WGS metagenome assembly ODAJ01 (sample SAMN02144231, study PRJEB22623) | gut metagenome | biome: sheep rumen | host: Ovis aries | place: New Zealand | reverse complement strand
TCTCTGTTCCGGCTTGTCGAGGACATGGAAAACCTGGATTCCGTCGATCCGGTTGAGAAACTCCGGGCGGAAGATCTTCTTCACTTCCTCCATGACCTGGTCCTTCATACGCTCGTAGTCCCTGGCCGGGTCTTTTCCTGAGCTGAAGCCCAGGTTTTTAGGAGCCATGATCCTCTGGGCTCCGGCGTTGGAAGTCATGATGATCACTGTATTTTTAAAATCAATCTTCCGGCCGCTGGAATCGGTGATCCGGCCGTCGTCAAGGACCTGGAGCAGGACATTAAAAACATCGCTGTGGGCCTTTTCTATCTCATCGAAAAGGAGGACGGAATAGGGGTGGCGTCTCACCTGCTCGCTGAGCTGGCCTCCCTCCTCATAACCCACATAACCGGGCGGAGACCCGATCAGTCTGGACACACTGTGCTTTTCCATGTACTCGGACATATCGATACGGATCATGGAATTCTCATCCCCGAAAAGGGCTTCAGCCAGGGCCTTGGAAAGTTCTGTCTTACCTACGCCGGTGGGTCCTAAGAAAAGGAAAGAACCAATAGGCCGGTGGGGATCTTTCAGACCTACCCGGCCCCTCTTGATGGCCTTGGCCACCAGATTTACGGCCTCATCCTGGCCAATCACCCGCTTTTTCAGATTGGCCTCCAGCTTAAGGAGGCGGCCGGACTCAGACTGGGTCAGGCTGGTTACCGGGACGCCGGACCAGGAAGACACCACCGCTGCCACATCCTGGGCAGTCACCGCAGACCGGTTACCTTCCTTGTTCCTGTCCCATTCCTCTCTCAGCCGGGTAAGCTTATCTTCCACGGTCTTCTGTTTTGTATTATTGAGCCGGGCCCGGCGAAGGTTTCCTTCGATGAGGGCCTCTTCCTTCCTGGCTCCCAGCTTCTCATACTGGTCAGCCAGGTCTTTCAGCTCCTGGGGCATGGTGTAAAGATCTACCCTCTTGCGGGCAGCCGCCTCATCCATGACGTCAATGGCCTTGTCAGGAAGGAAACGGTCACTGATATAGCGTTTGGAAAGGTTGACCGCCGCCTCCAGGGCCCCTGCCTGGTAGCGGACATGGTGATGGTCCTCAAAGGCAGGCTTCAGGCCTTTCAATATGGCAATGGACTCCTCCTCCGTCGGTTCCTCCACGGTAACCGGCTGAAACCTTCTCTCAAAGGCTGCATCTTTTTCAATATATTTCCTGTATTCATCCAGGGTTGTGGCCCCGATCAGCTGAATCTCTCCCCGGGCCAGGAAGGGCTTTAAAATGTTGGAAGCATCCATGGCTCCCTCGGCGCCTCCCGCACCGATCAGGGTGTGAATCTCATCAACAAAAAGCAGAATATCCCCCCGGGATATGACTTCCTGCAGGAGTCCCTTGATTCTTTCCTCAAACTCTCCCCGGTATTTGGAACCGGCAATCATGCCGGACAGGTCCATCCTCATCAGTTTTTTATGCCAGAGGGTCTGGGGAACCTCTTCCCGGACAATCCACTGGGCCAGGCCTTCCACGATGGCTGTCTTGCCCACGCCCGGCTCACCCACCAGACAGGGACTGTTCTTGGTCCGTCTGCTCAGAACCTGGATCAGGCGGGATATTTCTTCCCGGCGGCCGATGACCGGGTCGGTATTGCCACCGGCAGCTCTCTCTGTCATGTCCAGACAGTAGGTCTCGATCATGGAAGCAGCTTCTTTGCCCGCTCCTCCGGCCAGCTGCTTATACTCTGCCGCTGCCGTTCTCGGATCCACTCCGCTGGCCGTCATCAGATCCAGATAAAGCTTTTTCAAGTCAATGCCAAGACCCTTCATGAGTCTCAGGGCAATACAGTCCTTCTCTTTGATGATGGCCAGGACCAGATGTTCACTGCCTATGGAGCCGGCCTCCATCCTTTCGGCCTCAAGGGCACTGGCCCGGAGGACCGATTCTGCTCTGGGACTGTAGCCTGGCTGGTCAGTCTCCTTCCGGGGCATACCCAGGGCTGCGGATTCGGCAAGAACAGATTCCAGGAGCATCTCATAGGTCAGGCCGCAGGCATAGAGAACCTGGCAGGCCAGAGAGTCTTTCTGGTCAAGGAGCCCGAGAAGAATATGCTCTGTACCGATATAGCTTTGTTTACATGCCAGTGCGTCCTCTCCGGCTTTTTTGAGAGCCGCGGCGGCGTATTGATTAAAGTCTGTTTTCATAGTATCTTCCTTTATTAATTAGTATCTTCCTTTATCAAGCTATCTATTAATCTATCTATTAATCCATCTATTATTCCATCTAAAAAAACTTATCATACATTTCGTCGACAATCCGGAGCATCTCATCCTTACTGATCTCCTTACAGATCGCCTGGGCTACAATCATTTCCATGTAATCATTGATCTTGGTCATCTCATCCTGCTTATCCGTAATCTCAACGGAGATGACTGCCCCGCTTCTCCTGTCCAGCTTAAGATAACCTTCCTGCCTGAGCATGGCATAGGCCTTATTGACCGTGTGCATATTTACACCCAGCTGGGTAGCCAGATTTCTGACGGATGGAAGGGAATCCCCATCCCGAAGCCTGTCCTGGGCTATGAGCATAACAATCTGGTTGCGCAGCTGTATATAAATGGCCTCCGGACTGTTAAAATCTATCTCTATCAACATAGGTCATACCCCCTTTGCATTTGTTCAGCCATGCCGGAAATCCTCCGGCAGCCAGGCTGTCCCTGACTCTGTTCTATAGATTATATATCAAATGTCCCACTATTTCAAGCCTTAACAAGAGCCGGGCCCGGCAGCAGAAAAATTCAGGAAAGGCCGGAAAACATTTACCGGCCCATGTATTTTTTCCACCAGCAAATCTGGGCTGCCCCCGGACCTGCCGGTATCAAAATAAAAGGGCTGCCCCCGGCCCCGGGAGGAAATCCCTATCTGTGGATTCCTCCCGGGGCCGGCAGGGCAGCCCATAATTAATTTCAATTATTCTGTATCATCTGTGACCGGCTTCTCGCTGTCATCTGCAAGCAGCTGACAGTAAAGCAGGGCCAGGGCTTCCCGTACCGCCTTGTGGCGGATGGTCTGCCTGTCTCCTCCGAAAAAGCATCTTTTCACTACAGTATGGCCTTTCAGGGTGCAGCCGATGTAGACAAGACCTACCGGCTTATCCTCACTGCCCCCGTCAGGTCCGGCTATGCCGGTGGTGGAAACTGCCGCCTGGGTTCCGGCCTTTCTTACAGCCCCCTCAGCCATCTCCTTTGCTGTCTGCCTGGATACGGCCCCTTTTTCTTTCAAAGTGTCCTCTGAAACTCCCAGCAGCCTGATCTTAGCCTCGTTGGAATAGGTCACATAACCTTCTTTAAAGACTTCGGATATCCCGTCGGCATTGACAAGAGTACCTGCGACAAGGCCGCCTGTACACGATTCAGCAACTGTTACATTAAGTTGTTTATACTTTAATATCCGGGCGATCTTCCTCTCGATAGGTTCTTCCTCAATTCTCCGACCTGAACTCATTATTTATCCGAGCCTCCTTCCTTTAATACATCAAGGTTCTTTGCAAAATAATCTACCATGGAAATGATAGTAAGAATCAGTGCTATATAAACCAGAATCAGTTCTATAAGATGAGCATATGGGAATACATTACCAAGATCCGCTATACACATGATAATGGCAAACATCTGGAAATTGGTCTTAAACTTACCCCAGTAGCTGGCGGCAATGACTACGCCGTTATCGCTGGCCAAGGTACGGAAGCCGGTGATGGCAAACTCCCTGGCTATGATGATAATTACGATCCAGGCCGGCACCTTGTTCCAGCTAACCGTAACCAGGCAGATAAAAGCAGACGACACAAGGATCTTATCAGCGAGAGGATCCATAAACTTTCCAAAGTTTGTCACCAGGTTATGCTTTCTGGCTATCTTTCCGTCAAATAAGTCTGTAAGGCTGGCAACACAGAAAATCAATAAGGCAATCCATTTTGAAATATCATGGGGAATCCCCTCGTAGAGCATAAAAAACACAAAGAAGGGAACAAGCAAAACACGTGTTATTGTCAGCTTATTTGGTAAATTCATCGGCATATAAAACATCTCCCATCAAATCATATTCATTGGCCCCGGTAATCCGGACAGGGACGAAATCCCCCGAAATCAGCTCCTCCTGCGCACTGACAAACACATTACCATCGACCTTGGGCGCATCCATGTAGGTACGGCCAATATAAACATCTTCTTCGTACAAGTAACCTTCTATAAGAACTGGCATCTTCTGTCCGATCCTTGCGGCGGACAACTCCGCAGATATCTCCTGCTGGAGAGCCATAATCTCATCACGTCTTGCAATCCGGGTCTCCTCCGGCACCTGGTCCTTCATGAGAGCTGCCCGGGTTCCCTCCTCTGCCGAGTAAGGAAATACACCCAGTCTGTCGAACTCCATCTCATCGACAAAGTCCAGCAAATGCTGGAAATCCTCCTCTGTCTCCCCGGGAAAGCCAGTGATCAGGGTCGTCCTCAGAACTATGTCAGGAATCTCCCGGCGCAACCTGCCGATCAGGTCCTCAAGCTCTGCCCGGCTGGTCCTTCTTCCCATAAGTCTGAGAATCCGGTCCTCACTATGCTGGATTGGAATATCCAGATAATGACATATTTTCTTCTCTTCTTTCATAACATCGATCAGCTCATCTGTAATCTCTTCCGGATAACAGTAGAGCAGACGGATCCAATCGATTCCATCGATGGCGCAAAGACCTCTCAAAAGATCAGGCAGGGCCTTGCGGCCATAGCGGTCCTGACCATAAACCGTCGTTTCCTGAGCTACCAAAATCAGCTCCCGGACACCGCCCCGGGCCAGGTATCTGGCTTCAGCCAGCAGGTCTTCCATGGGAAAACTGCGGTAGTGACCCCTGATGTAGGGGATGATACAATAGCTGCAGCGCTTGTCGCAGCCCTCCGCTATCTTTAAGTAGGCCGTGTAGCCGCCGGTGGTCACCACCCTCTTGTCACTGAGAGAGTCCGGCAGCAGGTCCAGAGAGGGCATCCGGGACAATAGGGCTTTTTCCTTTCTGCCGGCCTGGTCTAACACCTGGTCGATGACTTCCACAATATCTGTGTAACCACTGGTTCCGATGATGGCATCCACCTCAGGCAGGGCCTCCTCGATCTCTTTTCCATATCTCTGGGCCAGGCAGCCTGTCACAACAAGTCCCTTAAGTCTGCCCTGGTCCTTCCACTGACCCATCTCAATGATGGTCTCTATACTCTCTTCCTTGGCATCATGGATGAAACAGCAGGTGTTGACTACAATCACGTCTGCCTGGGACTCCTCCTGGACGATCTGATGTCCCGAATCTCCCAACAGACCCAGCATCTTCTCACTGTCCACCAGATTCTTATCACAGCCAAGGGATATAAATAAAATATTACTCATCTACTATATTACCCTGTGCGGCTTCCACACAATTATTCATCAGCATGGCAATGGTCATAGGACCTACACCGCCAGGCACCGGGGTGATGGCGGATACATGACCGGCAACCCGGTCGAAGTCCACATCCCCGCAGAGCTTGTTATGCTCATCCCGGTGGATGCCCACATCAATAACCACCGCACCCTCCTTTACATAGGATTCGTCAAAGAAGCGGGGCTTACCGATGGCAGCCACCAGAATATCCGCTCTCCTGCAGACTTCCTTCAGATTCCTGGTGCGGGAATGACAGACTGTCACCGTACCATTCTCCCTGAGAAGCAGCATAGCCATAGGCTTACCTACAATATTACTCCTGCCGACAACCACACATTCCTTGCCGGAAATCTCAATATGGGACCGCTTGAGCAGCTGGATGATCCCGGCAGGTGTGCAGGAAACAAAGCCCTGCTCCCCGATAGAGAGGGCACCCACACTCTGGGGATGGAAGCCATCCACATCCTTTTGGGGGGAAATGGCATCAATAACCCTTTTCTCATCAATGTGGCCGGGAACAGGAAGCTGGACAAGAATCCCATGGACACTGTCATCCTTGTTCAGGCTGTCTATAAGCTCTAAAAGTTCCTGCTCGGTCACAGTCTCCGCCAGCCTGCAGGCCCTCGATTCCATACCGATATAGGCGCAGGCCTTCTGCTTGTTATTCACATAGACCGTGGAGGCAGGGTCCTCTCCCACCTGGATGACTGCCAGACAGGGGGTGATCCCCCGCTCCTTAAGTCTGGCCACTTCTTGCTTCAATTCATCCTTAATCTCTGCTGAAATCTTCTTACCGTCAATAATATAAGGCATATAAAACTCTCTTTTCTATGAATTCTGGCTGTGAACGCCTGCCAAGGCGGCGCCGGTAGCCGGACTGCCACTTCTGATATATTTTAAACTATAATACATCAGTTTCCAGGATTCGTAAAGAGACCACTCTCATTTCCATGGATAAGACCAGGCAGGTCCGGGCCGGACTCCGGCCGGATTCCGCCGGTTCCAGTCCTGGAAAATACTGCTTCCGGCCTGGGAAAAGAGACCAGGCCAGTGATCCCAGCAGAGAAATATTTACAGGTACTCTTCAAAATACTGGTCCAGCTGTTCGGGAGACATAAGGATTTTTCTGGGCTTGGTCCCCTCTTCGGGACCGATAATTCCTGCCTCAGCCAGCTGGTCAATGATCCTTGCCGCCCGGTTAAAGCCTATCTTAAACATCCTCTGCAGCATACCTATGGTCGCCTTATCCTTTTCCATGATAAAGCGGGCTGCCGCCTCAAAATATTCATCCCTGTCCTGGGAAACGTTGCCGGACTGGATCTTCTTTTCAATCTTTTCTGAAACACTGCTGTCATATTCGGTGTCCCCGGCTTTATCCTTGATAAAATCAACCACACTGTTGATCTCCTCATCGCTGATAAAAGCTCCCTGGACCCGGACAGGTTTCTGGAGTCCTGCCGGATAGAAAAGCATATCTCCCTTGCCCAGCAGTTTTTCTGCCCCGTTCATATCCAGAATAGTCCGGCTGTCAACACCGGAGGATACGGCAAAGGCGATACGGGAAGGCACATTGGCCTTAATGAGGCCGGTGATGACATTGACAGAAGGCCTCTGGGTTGCGATAACCAGATGGATACCTGCGGCCCTGGCCAGCTGGGACAGACGGACGATGGCATCCTCCACCTCACCGGGTGAAACCATCATCAGGTCTGCCAACTCATCAATGATGATGACGATCTGGGGCATCTTCTTCAGGTCCCCTTCCACCGCTTTGCCGCTGGCGATCAGGTCTGTCACCTTTTTATTATAACCTTCGATATTACGGACGCCGGTCTCGGAGAACTTACGGTACCTCTCGGTCATCTCAGTGACAGCCCAGTTGAGAGCGCCGGCTGCCTTTTTGGGGTCTGTTACCACAGGAATCAGCAGGTGGGGTATCCCATTATAGACACTCAGTTCCACCATCTTGGGGTCTACCATGATCATGCGGACTTCCTCGGGGGAAGCCTTGTAGATCAGACTCATAATCAGGGTGTTGATACAGACAGACTTGCCAGAGCCGGTGGCACCTGCTATGAGCAGGTGAGGCATCTTGGCCAGGTCTGTCACCACAATTTTGCCTCCGATATCCTTGCCCACCGCAAAGGCCAGCCTGGATTTGAATTTTTTAAAAGTCCTGTTATCGATCAGATTACGGAAATGCACAATCTGGTTGTGTTTGTTGGGCACTTCGATACCGATGGCCGATTTTCCGGGAATAGGCGCTTCAATACGAATATCGGCAGCTGCCAGATTCAGTTTGATATCGTCAGTCAGGGACACGATCTTGCTCACCTTGGTTCCTTGCTCGGGGAACATCTCATATCTTGTGACCGTAGGTCCACAGCTGATATCCGTAATCGTAACATTTACACCGAAACTCTTAAGGGTATCCTGCAGCTTTATGGCAGTCTCCTTGAGGATTCTGTCATGGTCGGCAGGAAAGCTCTGCTCTTCTCTTACCAGCAGGTTGACCGGAGGATAAACATAAGTTTTTTTCTTTTGCTCCCTGGCTGGTCCCTTCTTCTCGGAAAGAGCCCTGGGTTCTACAGCCCGGTTAATCCGGATGTCAGCCTCAGGTCCTGCCTGGGCAGAAGCTGTTTTGGCCGGAACTGTTTTGGCTGGGGCTGCTTTAGCTGGGGCTGCTTTAGCCGGGGCTGGCTGGGCGGCAGCAGAAGTCCGGCTGGCAGCGAAGGTCTTACCCTCCTGGCTGCTTTCCCCTGCCTGCTGTAAAAGCTGGTCCGGTGACAGGGCACCAGGCTCCTCTGTCACAGCATCCATGAAGCTGAAACTATTTTCCTCAGCCTTTTCCTGGGTCTGGAAAAGTCCTTCTTCCCTGTTGATCTCCGCCGGTTTAAGGCTCCTGCCAGCCTCATCTGGCTGAGTTTCTGCCTCCATAACTGCCCCGGTCAACTCAAGACCCTGACCAGTCTCATCCGGCCGGGCCACTGCCTCCATAGGAATCTCAGTCACTTTAAGGCCCTGGTCTGCCTCATCCAGCCGGGGTCTGACCTCAGTGCCTGAAGTCAGCTCCTTAGGAGCCTCAGCCTGGGTCAGGTCTTCTCTTTCGGGACTGCTGTCTTCATCATACATATTGTGAATGCGGATCTCCTGGGTAAGGCCTCCCGGGGAGGCTGCCTCTTTCCCAGTCTGATCCTTACGGTTTCTTTCTATATAATCATCGAGGCCGCTGCCCTCATGGCGGGCAAAGGCACTATAGTCCAGTTCGCCATCAAAGGGCTGGGTCTTGCCATCCTCTTCCGTGAAGGGATAAGCCTGGGGATGGAGTTCTCTGACAGAATCCTTGCGAAGCAGCCTTTCAGTAGAAGTAAAGACCGGACTGTTTGTCCCTGTCTTTTTCCTGGAGATCTCCTTGCTGTCAAAATGGAAGGCAGAAGTATTCTGCATTTTTTTCCGCTTCTCCAGTTCCTTTACTTTATCGTCAATGCTGCTGGTTGATCTTTTTCGTCCTGGGGACATGCTTCTTCTCAATCTGGATAAGAAGCCTTTTTTCCTCTTTTTTTCCGGAGGCCGCCGGCGAGGCTCTTGACCATAATCTTCATCCTCTTCTTCATCGACTTCCTCCACGGCCGCCTCCTGGGCTGCCTGGGCCTGGGCCAGGATAAGCCGCTCTCTTTCAAGAGCCGCCTCCTCTGCTCTCCACTGCTTTCTCTCCTCGCTTCTCTGGGCCCTTTTCACTTTCTGGTCAGCCCGGAACCGGTTGAACCAGTCGACCAGATTCTTATAAAAACCAGCCAGGGACTTCTGGGTCAGAAGTATGGCAGAAAGCAGGAAAATGCAGACCAGAATCACTGCGGCTCCAACTGTGCCAAAGCCTGACTTCAGAGCCAGGGCCATTCCGCCACCGATGATGCCGCCGCACTCCCTGTGGTTTACTGACAGGGAAAATACTTCTGATACGGCCACGTTGGGGTCTGGGTAGACCAGCTGGGCAAAGCCGGAGATGGTCATAAGCATGGCAAAAGCCGCGGCACATTTTTTCATAGCCAGATTGGAATAGTCATTGGCCAGAAGGATGGTCATACCGGCGAAATAAGCTACAGGCATAACATACTGGGCCAGCCCGAATATGCCAAAGAAAAAGCTGGACAGCCACATGCCAAGAGTACCGCAAAGTCCGAAATTGCTGAACATCATCAGAATCATGAGACCGAAGGATAAAACCAGACCAATCTCATCACTCATGGGAATTCCTTCCTGCTGGCGCAGTGCCACCGTATCCCCATGGTTTTTGTCAAGGGGCTTCTTTGTGGATTTGACCGCGGAGGTCCTGGTCCTGCTATTTTTGGTGGAAGACTTTTTCACCGATACTGACCGGGTCCTGGCCCGGGAAGCAGCAGCCTTCTTCCCACTCTTCTTTTTTGATTTATTTGCTTTTGTATTTGCCATAGGGCACCTGCCTCTCTGATTAATCTGTTACTATTATTTATGGGCCTGCCAGCCTGCAGCCGGCTATACGGGAAAAACCAATCCTTCTTTAAATAGGACCATGAAAGCTGATCAAGCCCTATCTAATAATCCGTCAAAGCGGATCCTTCTCTCCTTAAGGAGCCATCAAAGCTGATTCATCTCTCCCTAAGAATCCGTCAAAGCGGATCCTTCTCTCCCTAAGGAGCCGTCAAAGCGGATCCTTCTCTCCCTAAAAAGCCATCAATAATGATTGAGTCCTGTCATAGAAGCCGTCAGGGCTGGGGAATCTGGGCGGCCAGGTCATTAAGCCTGCCCGAATCGGTCAGGCGGCTAATCCCCTCACTTAAGCTGCCGGCACAAGGGGCCTGGTCTAAGCTATAAAAACAATGAACCTTTACCTGGTCACCGCTGACTGCCAGGATGCGGTAAGCCTCTCCCTTGCTGGCCAGCCAGGCGTAATCACCGACCGCCGCGGCCGATAAGCCCTGGTCTGTATCAGCCAGAGCATCCCTGTTGCTGGGAAATGTCACCAGGAAAGCCTGATATTTTCCTGCCAGAGCAAGGGCGTATCTTTCCTCACTGCCTCCCTTGGCTGCCGCCAGCTGCCGGCCTGCCAGGTCTTCCGGTCCACTGAGCCCGGAGTCCTTTGCTACTGCCAGGCAGAGGGCCGACTGGAACAGGGGCTGGGACTGCCAGAGGCCCAGTTCCTCACCTACAGGAGCCAGAAGGCTGCCCAGATAACAGTTGATGGATCCGGCCTCCAGGGCCTCCCTGGCTGCCACCGGATCCAGTTCCAGGAACCTGTAGGACAGACCCTGGTCTTTCATGATCTCTCTGACCAGGTCGGCATAGATTCCTTTCCCCTTGCCATCCTCTCCGGCATAGAACCAGGGACTGTTGTCCTTTTCCACACCCACGGTCACATCCACAGGCTTCTGGCTTTCGGTCTGGTCCTCAGGGGCCTTCACCTTGTCATTCATGCAGGAAGCCAGGGCTATGACCAGGGCAAAAAGCAGGGAAATCAATATATATTTGTGACATTTATAAGTTCTCATAAGCCAGGTCACCTCACAGTTCCAGGTCCCGGCGGTACATGGCTATTTTTTCGTCGATCTCCTTAAGTTCCCTGTCAATCTCAGCAATCCTTTTTCTTCTGGCTTCAATATCCAGCTTGATGTCCGCTACGCTTTTTGCGATGTAACGAGGAAGGTTAAGATTATAGTCATTTTCTTTGATCCGGGCCTTGCTGGCACTGGTACAAAAACCCGGGATATCCTTTCTTTCTTCCAGGGCCTCCCTGATCTTGCTGATCTGGTCTTCGTCCATCCGGTCCAGCTCGCTACAGTCGAAAAACATGACGTCTTCCCGCTGCCGGTTCATCTGCAGGTAAAGAAGAACCTCCTTCTGGCCGGAGGAATTAAAGATCTGGTCCGGCAACAGCATGATGGTATCCAGACAGTCCAGCTCCTCCAGAAAATATTTTCTGATCTGGACCTCCCTGCCTTCTCTGTAGAGCAGGGCACTGGGGAAAATGATGACCATGGCGCCCTTTTTCTTTAAATAGGGCAGGCCTGACAGGATAAAGGGGAATTCCCCCTTGGTCTTGGATGTCATAAACTCCCGGTCCCAGGGCAGGTCACTGAGATTCATCATATACTCTCCGCCGTCAATTCCATCGGGCATGAAGACACCGATCCTGTCCACAGTACCACCCAGACCTGACTGCTTGGTCCACTCCTTTTTGGGGTAAAGGTGGACAGCGGTAAAGGGCAGCCTTTTCATGTAAGCCAGGATGTTAATGATCTCAATATATTCTTCATTTTCATCATAGCCGAACATCTCAACGTTACTCTCATCTTCAAACATGGTTTTAAAGAGGATACCGTATTGGAAGTCCGGCAGGATTACCCGCTTACTCTCAGAATCACTGTAGGAAAAAAAGAGCCTGTAGAGATTCTGAACCCCCTGGGATATGAAGGTTTCTTTCTTCATCTTGGAGAATTCCCGGAGGAGTTCTTCCAAAAGGTAAGGATACTGGTCAAATAACAGTTGGTCACAGTCCCATGCGTCTATCTTTTTAATAATTTTCCGGATAAAACGGGCAAAGCTCTTTTGCTTTTCCTGGGATTTGTTCTGGGCCATCCGGCGATAATAGGAGAACTCTGTCAGTTCAAACTGGCTGGAGGCCCGGTGGATATAAGCTGAAGCAGACTCCACAAACTTAAGAAAAGATGGTATCTGCAGCTTGCCCCTCACAGCCATGCGGACCATCTCTTTTAACTTGTAGGCGTCATCCAGTTCCTTGTCAAAGCGGAGACAACAGTATTTATAAAACAGGAGGAACACACAGCTATCCCGGTATTCCTCGAAGGTCAATCCAGGATGGCTTTCACCCAGAATTGACATAAATTCCATATGCAATTGCTTTTTATCCATCATCCTGTCCTTTCCATCTGTTTCATCTTCCTGGTCACAGGCTCTCCAGATGCTGTTTCATCTCTTCCGTCAATACAGATTTCTCCAATCTCAGCTTCTCCATCAGCAAAAGCTGTCTCCTCTTCTGATAATAGTAGAGCTTACCGATGGACATCTGTGTCGACAGGTCGGGGCAATCGATCATCAGCTGGCGAATCATATGTATGGACAATACCTTGACAGAGGAATTACCCTGAATGGCAATCAGCCGCTGTCGTTTGATCTCCGGGTGCTCGTTAAAATACCAGGCAAAATAATAGGGGTCCATGATTCCATTATGGAACTTGATGGAAACGAAGTTGGACGGTATAACCTTTCCAACATGCTGCTTCCCCAAAACAGCTGCCTGATGAAAAGAAGTCAAGCCGATTACGATACTGTTTTCCCGGGCCAGATTAAGATTTTTCACCTTTTTTTTGTCAACAAAAACAGAAGGAACCTCATAATCCTGAATACCATTTTCTTCATCGAGCAGCTGGCTGATCGATAAAATAGGATATTCGACTCCTTCATTTTGGACTTTAGGTTTTATTCTGTTGAGTACGACACCATGAGTGATCTCGCTAATCTGCTCCAACAACAGTTCCACAGCTTTTCTCCTCCCAAAAAGGGAATCTTTTTTGCTTTTCATAGCCCTCAGGACAAAACAAGGCAAACCATCCCCAAAAATTCATTTATTAGAAACAATTATACCTAATTTTAAATAATTCTTCAATATAAAATGCAAAAATATTTGTCATACATTCAAATAACATAAAAAATCTTTTTCTTTTTCCAACATGTAAGTTGCCAGTCCAACAGATTGTCCCGGGATATGACAGCTGCCCGGACTGTCTGATAACCAGGACCATATGATAACCAGAACTTATATGATTACCAGAACTTATATGATTACCAGAACTTATATGATTACCAAAACTTATATGATTACCAGAACTTATATGGTTACCAGAACTTATATGGTTACCAGAACTTATATGGTTACCAGGACTTATATGGTTACCAGAACTTATATGGTTACCAGGACTTATATGGTTACCAGGACTTATATGGTTACCAGGACTTATATGATGACCAGGACTTATATGATGACCAGGACTTATATGATGACCAGGACTTATATGATAAGCAGGAGCTGTCTGGCACATAAAAAAACCCCAGGCAGCCGGCTGACCGGTCACCTGAAGGGTCTCTCATCATTTCCTGGTATTCAACTGAACATTCCACCAGAGTCTGGTCCGGCAACAGGCCAGCCAGGCTGGGCCCTGCTCTGCCAATCCCGCTAAAGTAGAAAGACTTTAGCTGAGCTTTTCACGAAGCTGAAGGTTAATACGTCCCATCTTATCGATCTCAAGAACTTTAACCTTAACTTTGTCGCCGATATTCACTACATCCTCAACCTTCTCCACTCTCTTCTTAGCAAGCTTGGAGATATGGATCAGACCATCCTTGTTGGGGGCAATCTGTACAAAGGCACCGAAGTTCATGATTCTGACAACCTCACCGTCATAGATAGCGCCCGGCTCTACCGGATCAACAATCAGGTGGATGAGCTCGAGGGCTCTGTCGATCATATCCTGCTCTACGCCGAGAATATCCACACGGCCGTCATCATTGATGTCGATCTTAACACCAGTCTCATCGATGATACCGTTGATGGTCTTGCCCTGCTTACCGATGATCTCGCTGATCTTCTCAGGATCAACCCACATCTGCTGAATCTTGGGCGCGTACTCTGCCACATGATCACGGGGCTCAGAAATAACCGGCTCCATGACTTCTGTGAGGATATACTCTCTGGCTTCCTTGGTCCTGGCGATGGCTTCCTTGATGATGGCCGGTGTAAGACCATGGATCTTGATATCCATCTGGATGGCTGTGATACCGTCATGGGTACCGGCAACCTTGAAATCCATGTCCCCGAAGAAGTCCTCAAGACCCTGGATATCGGTAAGAACGATGTAGTCATCATCTGTCTCTCCGGTCACAAGACCTGCGGAGATACCGGCAACTGCCTTCTTAATGGGCACACCCGCTGCCATGAGGGACAGGGAGGATGCACATACGCTGGCCTGGGATGTGGAACCGTTGGACTCGAGGGTCTCAGATACAGTCCTGATAGCATAAGGGAATTCATCCTCGGAAGGAAGAACCGGAATCAGGGCCTTCTCTGCCAGAGCACCGTGACCAATCTCACGACGTCCCGGACCACGGCTGGGCCTGGTCTCACCAACGGACCAGCTTGGGAAGTTATAATGGTGCATATATCTCTTGGATGTCACATTAAGGTCGATACCGTCAACCTTCTGTGCCTCGGAAAGGGATCCGAGAGTAGTGACAGTCATAATCTGGGTCTGACCACGGGTAAACATACCTGAACCATGGGCCCTGGGAAGAAGGTCGATCTCTGCTGCCAGAGGACGGATCTCGTTGATGGCACGGCCGTCGGGTCTCTTCTGGTCCTTTAAGATCATCTTGCGAACCGTCTTCTTCTGGTACTTATATACAGCGTCATCGATGAGAGGCAGCCAGTCCTCGTGGTCCTCTGCGTAACGCTCTTCCAGCCTCTCCTTAAGGGCGGAGATATTGGCATCTCTATCCTGCTTCCTGTCTGTGAAAACAGCCTCTTCCATCTCCTCCTGGGGAATGGCCAGAAGCATATCTTCCCAGAGATCTTCGGGTGTATCCACATGCTCATAATCATGCTTGGGAAGACCACACTCCTCCACGATCTTATCGATGAAAGCGATCACTTCCTTGTTGACATCATGAGCCATGAAGATAGCCTCAAGCATCTTGTCCTCGGGAACCTCATTAGCTCCGGCCTCAATCATGATGACCTTGTCACGGGTGGAAGCCACAGTAAGCACCAGATCAGAAGCCAGGCGCTGCTCTTCCGTAGGATTAACGATCAGCTGACCATCCACCATGCCGATACGGATACCGGAGATGGGACCTGCGAAAGGAATATCAGAAATCGCTGTGGCGATGGAGGAACCGATCATGGCTGTAATCTCCGGAGAACAATCCGGGTCCACACACATAACCAGGTTATTGAGGGAGACATCATTCCTGTAATCCTTGGGGAAGAGGGGTCTCATGGGGCGGTCAATCATACGGGAAGTAAGAACCGCATGCTCAGAGGGCTTACCCTCTCTCTTATTAAAACCTCCGGGGATCTTACCCACAGAGTACATCTTCTCCTCAAAATCCACACTCAGGGGGAAGAAATCGATGCCGTCACGGGGCTTCTCAGAAGCTGTTGCTGTGGAAAGGATGACTGTGTCGCCATACCTTACCAGGGCCGCACCGTTAGCCTGGGCTGCCACCTTACCGATCTCCACTGAAAATGTTCTTCCTGCAAGATCCATAGAAAATTGTTTTACCATATATACCTCCTGTAAAACATCGTAAGAAATAATAGCGGGAAGCTTCCGAAACAACTGAAAAATGTATTTAGGCAAATGCACTTTTCAGAAGTCTCGGTCATACGCTTCCCCAATTGGATTCTTTCTGTCTGAATTCAATCTTTGATATTCTAACACAACAATTCATGAAATGCTACATATTTTTTGAAATGTTAGACTTATGTAAATTCGTCCTCTGATAAAGGGTTCGAAAAACCGGTCTGTCTGTCCTTTCAAAGACAGCTAGACCGGCGAATCCCTGACAGGGTCATAGGCTAATATCTGATCACGGGCTTGGGCAAGCTTGAAGGTTTTGGAGGCTTTCCAAACCAGGGGGGCAGAGACCAGTATCTGAGCGCTGTTTGGACTGGCCACCTGTTTCCCCGACTCTGGGATCAGAGAACAAAGCGCTCGATGGCGTAAGCTACGCCTTCCTCATCACAACTCTTTGTGATAAAATCAGCCGCTTCCTTCACCTGGTCCATACCGTTTTCCATAGCGACACCAAAGCCGGCCATGCGGACCATATCCAGATCATTAATCCCATCTCCACAGGCCATAATCTGACTGGGACTGAAGCCCAGCATCCGTCCCAGGCTCAGCAGGGCATCCCCCTTGTTGCAGCTGGCGGAATTCAGTTCCATATTATTGGGGATGGAACTGGTGACAGCCAGGTCAGGATCCCTGCCCATATCAGCCATGGCCCTCAGCCTGGCCTCAGGGTCGGCAAAAAAGACAGTGAATTTCTCAACTGGCTTTTTCCAGGACAGAAGCCAGTCCCTCAGGTTGTCAATCCTTTTTCTGGACATGTGAATCAGGTCCTGAATATGGGGCTCTATGGCATAGTCACCCAGGTTATCCAGGAATCTTCCTTCACACCTGCCGAAGCCACCGGCAAAAAGATCATAAAAGCTGCCATAGGACTCCAGCTGATCCAGGAGAGCCATGCTTTTTTCAAAAGGCAGCAGGTTCTGATAGACATACCGGTCTTCCTTCATATCATAGACTAAGGCTCCATTGGAAAGGAGAATATACCTGATGCCCTGGATCCCTGTCAGATATGCCGGTATGCCGGATTTTGCCCGGCCAGTAGCCGGCAGAACCTGGATTCCCCTCTCCAGGCAGGTCTCCAGCACCTTCTTGGTCCTGGGAGTCAGAACCTTATCCGAGGTCAGGGTCGTCCCATCCAGGTCCAGACCGATCAGCCGGATATCCTTTTTTTCTCTTGTATCAGCCTCTGTAAAGGACTTTTCTCTTATATTTTTTTCCATTTAACCTTCCTTTTCTGAAGCTTTTTCCCTGGTCTCTCCTACATTCAGTTTTTCTCTTTAAGCTTCTTTTCCTGAACTTTTTTTGCTGTGTTTCTGTTCCCTGTGAACACTTTTCCCGGCAGGTCAGCCCTGGCTGTTTACCGGCCCTCAGCCTCTCTCCCGGAATTCGACATGTTTGAGGATGATCTGGGGCTCTTTTCTGCCCATATACTCATTGATGTCCGGCTGGAAGGCAGCCCTGGACAGGTAGACCTGGTGGCGGTAACCCCGCAGCACCGCCCGGGCCTGGTCCTTTCCCACAGCATTTTCCAGTTTGCCAAGCAACAGGTCCGGATCCTCAAAATACATGGCGGTAATGCCGTAGCCATTGGCATCTGTCACGAACATTTTCACCACCTTACGGTTTTTCCCGATCACCTTCAAGGACCTGATCTTCAGGTCTCTGGCCAGGAAGAGGGGCCGGGAATTACCCAGGCCGAAAGGCTCTAAGATCCGGATTTCCTCCAGCAGCTGTTCTGAGACCATGGTAAGGGGGAGAATCAGGTCTCCCTTGACCTTCACGGTGAAATCTTCCTCCGTAAGCCGGGAACTCTCATTAATTTTTTCCCGGAATTCCTCCAGACAACGGTCCCGCAGGGTGAAGCCTGCCGCACCGGGATGGCCGCCAAAGCTGGAGAAGCACTCCTTGATTTTTGACATTTCCTCATACATAGAGTAGCTGTCGATGGACCTGCCAGACCCCTTGATGCCTTCCAGACCATCGGATAAAACAAAGGCCGGATGGTGGAAACGTTCCCGTACTTTCCCCGCGATGATACCGCATAGACTTTCATGAAGGTCCGGAATATATACAACATGGATATCGTCCTTATAATGACCACTCTCCAGCAGGTAAGCTATGCTGTCCCTGACACCCTTTTCCGTAATGGCCTTCCTGTCCTTATTCAGGTCCACCAGGTGGCTGGCCATGGCATCGCACTGCTTTTTATCAGGACACAAAAGAAGTTCCACAGCATATTTGGCCGAGGACAGCCGGCCGGAAGAATTGATGCAGGGACCCAGAACAAAGCCCAGGTGGTAGACCGTCAGGGTTTTACCCTTAAGGCCGTTGGCCTCGATCAGGGCCTCCAAACCGGTTATCCTGGTTTTCATCATCCGGCGGAGTCCTTCTCTGACGATGATCCTGTTCTCCTCCACCAGAGGCATGACATCGCAGTTGGTGGCCAGGGCGGCTATTTCCAGAAAATTTTCGGTCTCTGACGGATCTATACCACATGCTTCATAGAGCACCTGAATGAATTTCATGGCTACCACTGCCCCGCAGATCTTCTTAAAGGGGTAGGGACAGTCGCTCTGCTTGGGATTGACGATGGCCGCTGCCGGGGGCAGAAGTTCTTTTTTGACCCCACCTTCCATGGTAAAAGGAACATCGTGGTGGTCTGTAATGATAATGGTCATGCCCAGGGAATTACCATACTCCACCTGCTCTTTGGCAGAAATACCATTGTCACAGGTGATGATGGTATCTACCTGGTCCTCCTTAGCCTGTTTTATCAGATGGATATTGATGCCATAGCCATCCTGGATCCGGTCAGGAATCTTATAATCCACATCAGCCCCGCAGCGCTCCAGGCCCTTCATCAGAATATAATTGGAAGAAACGCCATCCACATCATAATCTGAGATGATCCGGATCTTTTTCTTCTGGCTGATCTTCTCCTTGATGATCCCTGCCGCCTTATGGACATCCTTGAGCAGACCAGGGTCAGGAATGTCGGCCAGGGTCCCATAGAGGTAGACCCGGATCTGGTCTTCCGTAACCTGGTCACGGTTCCTCACCAGCCGGGCTATATAGGGTGGAATGCCGAATTTAGCGGATATTTGGTTAAAATCGGCCCTCTTTGTTGTCAGGGTCCAGGTTTCCTTAATCTCTTCCATAAAGGATATCTCCTTATCTGTTTGCGAAACACAGGGAAAAGAAAGACTGCCGGGCCAGAGAAACCGGAAGTATGCGGATTGCTGTCAATCCGGTCCGGCCCGTCCTTGGCACGGCAGCCTTAAGGCTGGTCATCAGCCTCTATCTTTTCTTTTTCTTTTTATTCTTGGATTTTGACTTTTTGCTGCCGCTCTTAGCTGTAGTGGCTGCCGCCTTCTCAGCTGGCTTTTCAGCTGCGGACTTATCCTCAAGCTCTGCCGGCTTAGCAACTTCCGCCGGCTTTACAGCCTTAGCTCCCTTTTTCTTCTTTTTGGCATCTTTGACAGCCTGAGCTTCTCTCTGCAGTTTTTTCTCATGGCCGCGCTTCATCCAGTACCATACCGGTCCGGAGATGCATACGGATGAGTAACATCCACAGACAATACCTGCGATCAGAGTCAGGGTGAACTCCTTGATAGAGGCCACACCCAGCACATAAAGACAAAAGATAGTGATAAAGGATGTCAGGGATGTATTGATGGAACGGGTCAGTGTCTGGCTGATCGAGGTATTAACCACCACATCAAGACCCTGCTTCACCAGCTGACTCTCTCTTAAATTCTCACGGATTCTGTCAAAGATAACGATAGTCGCATTGACAGAGTAACCGAGAATGGTCAGCATACAGGCAATAAAGGTATTACCTACGGAAAGGCGGGCTACAGAATATAAGGTTAATACAACGAACACGTCGTGAAGCAGGGCGATTACCGCACTGGCTCCAAAACGGAGATCCTTGAAACGGAAAGCGATGTAGATCAACATACAGATGGCTGCCAGGACCACAGCCACGATGGCATCGTTCTTCATCTCATTGGAGACGGAGGCCGTGATCTCCTCAGTCTGGTAATCGGAAATCTTATAGCTGCTCTTTAAAGCCTCCTCCAGTTTCTGACGTTCAGAAACCGTCAGCTCGTTGGTCTTGACTACCAGCTGGTTGGAATTAAGTACTTTCTGACTCTGGACTGTTTTGACATTTACCGTATCCCTTACAGTCTGGCAGATCTCCTTGTCCAGCTGGTCGGTGATATCGTCATCCAAAGTCATGGTAACGGCAGTACCGCCGGAGAACTCCAGATCATAATTTAAAATATTTCCAATCTGCTTCTTGTTGATGGGCATAAAGGCGAAGCCAATTATGATAACAACCAGGGAAGCTGCAATACAGAACTTGCTGGCTTTGACATAGTTGAGCACCTTGAACTGCTTTGCCTTACCGTAGAACTTCTCATCCTTGGCGCCCAGCTCATAGAAGCTGATCATCAGGTTCTTGGTGATTACCAGGGCTGTGAACATGGATAAAATAATACCAATGGCCAGGGTCTGGGCGAAACCGCGGACAGTACCTGAGCCCTTCATCCACAGAACGGCTGCGGCAATCAGGGTGGTGATATTACCGTCCAGGATCGCGGAAAGAGCCTTGGAATAACCGCTGTTGATGGCATTGATTACCTGCTTTCCGGAGTAAATCTCCTCACGGATACGGGTGAAAATGATGACATTGGCATCTACGGCCATACCGATGGCCAGCAGGACACCGGCGATACCGGGCAGGGTCAATGTGGCGTTAAAGCCGTTGATGGCCAGTAAATTTAAAAGAACGTAAAGAATCAGGGCGATACCTGCCAGGAAGCCTGGAAGGAAATATACCACTGTCATGAAAACGAATACCAGGGCAATACCGATGGCTCCTGCCTTGAGACTGGTCCGGATGGCATCCTGACCCAGCTTGGCACCGACAACATTGGACCGCATCTCAGTAAGAGTCAGGGGCAGGGCACCGATACGGATGGTGGAGGCCAGCTCCTCAGCTTTCTCATAGCTTTCCATATTCTCGATGATGCACTGGCCGTCTGTGATGGCGGACTGGACTGTGGGCGCACTGACAACTTCGCCATCATAATAGATCAAGATGGGCTTGCCGATGTTTGCAGCCGTAGCTGTGGCAAAGGCCTCGGCACCTTCCTTATCCATGGCCAGGGATACCACATAATTATTGATGCCATTCTTCTCCTGGGTTCCGGCTTCCGCACTCTTAATGTTGGAACCGGTCAGAACCACAGTCCCGTCCTCCAGCTGAAAGGACAGGTCACCGGGCTTTCCCAGTTCAGTCAGAATCGCGTTGGCGTCCGTAACTCCTGGGATCTCAACGGTGATACGTTTGCTTCCTTCTTTGTAAACTTCCGCCTCGGTGGAATAACCTTCCACACGCTTCTGAAGCTTGTAGATGGTATCGTTAATCTCTGTGTCTGTAGGATTATCCTCATTAATCTGGTAGGTGATACTTACACCACCGGCAAGGTCAAGACCCAGCTCGATATTCTTCGCGCTTCCCTTGTGCTGCTTGCCGATACCAACCGTCACTGTGTATGCGGATACTGCAAAGAGCACAGCTACCAGAAACAGGGTCAGGACCGCTCTGGTTCTGGGATTGGTATTATTCTTCCGTTTCTTCGCCATTTTCATTTACCTCCTCTTGTGCCATGGCGGCTTTCATCATAATCGCACATTCCACTCTCTTGCGCTCCATCTCACAACTGAGATCATAAGAGTCATCAATAGTTCCGTGGAACTTATATGAATTGGCAGGACATCCTCCACTGCAGTAAAATCTGGCGAAGCAGTCTCTGCATTTCTTCTTAGTATATACATTACAGACCCTGAACTGGTCACAGATATCTCTTCTGCTGATCCCGTCAAAGACATTACCCAGGACGAAATCCTCTTCCCCCACAAACTGGTGACAGGGGTAAAGGTCTCCCCAGGGAGTCACGGCCAGGTACTCTGTGCCGCTTCCACAGCCGGACAGGCGCTTGGCCACACAGGGGCCTCCCGTCAGGTCAATCATGAAATGAAAGAAGGTAAAGGGCCTTCCCTCTTTATGCCTTTTAATCATCTCCCGGGCCAGCTTATCGTACTCTTCAAATATCTGGGGCAGGTCCTCCTCCCGGATGGAGTAGGTCTCCTCGGGCAGGCCGACAACCGGCTCCATGGAAATCTGCTCGAAGCCCAGGTCAGCTAAGTGAATCACATCCTGGGAGAAATCCAGGTTCCTCCTGGTAAATGTTCCTCTGACGTAGTATCTCTGCTGCTTCCTGGAATCAGCAAACTTGAGAAATTTAGGTAAAATCAGGTCATAGCTGGGCTTGCCATTACGGCAGGGTCTCATATAGTCATGGACCTCCTTGCGGCCGTCGATGGAGAGGACCACATTGTCCATCTCCCTGTTGGCGAAGTCCATAATGTCGTCATTGAGCAGTACTCCGTTGGTGGTCAGGGTAAAGCGGAAATGCTTGTCGTGCTTCTTCTCCAGCTCCCGGCCATAGCGGACGATCTCCTTGACCACACCCATGTTCATGGTGGGCTCTCCTCCGAAGAAATCCACCTCCAGATTGCGGCGGCTGCCGGAATTGGCCACCAGGAAATCCAGAGCTGCCCGGCCGACCTCGGCACTCATGAGTGACCGGTCTCCCTTGTACTCTCCCTCCTCGGCAAAACAATACCTGCAGGCCAGATTACAATCATGGGCGATGTGAAGACAGAGGGCCTTGACCACAGTCTTTCTGCTTTTTACCTCTTTAATGTAATCTTCATAGATGTCTTCGGTAAATAAAAGGCCTTGGTCCTTAAGGACAAGAACCTCCCCGTAGGCCTCCTTGATGTCCTGGGCAGGCCAGGGCAGAGACCCGCACATCTGATCCAGGCTCCACTCTTCAAAATGCTCTATCACATCATAAGTGACATCATCCACCACATGGATGGCACCGGAACACACATCCATGACGATGTTGTATCCATTATTTTTATACTGATGAACCAAACAAGCTCTCCTTTCCCTGTAAAACCGGGGCCAGTCCCTGACGGACTTGGCCTGGCCGGCAGCAGAATACACAAAATAGTGAGCCGGCGGCAGCTTGTGTACTGAGTTATGAATATTCCTGCGGCCATTCCGGCAGAACCGGACTGGGCAGACCGGAAATCTCCATACGAAAGATAAGGTGAACAGTAATCTGTTCACCCTATTACTAGCATGATATCGGGATTACATCCCCAGCAGCTTTGTGGTCTGGTCCGGTGGATATCCATGACCGGAAAACACAAATCTAATCTTTATGAGAGCCGCTGTTATTTGTTATTCTCACAAGTCTGGTTGCCTACGGTACAGGATGTCTTACATGCGGATTGGCAGGATGTCTGGCATTCTCCGCATCCACCCTTACACATAGTATTATTGTAAGTCTGCTTTCCGGTAAGTGTCTTAACTCTTTTCACAACAACGCCTCCTCACTTTCTTATTTACAGTAAGGCCGGTCTGTTCCGGTCAGCAACCGGGCCAGTCTGGCCACTGCAGTCAGAGTAATTATAACATAAACAATCGATGAAAAAAAGATGAATTCTGAACTTTACTCTTCCTCTGCTGTCTTGGAGAAGTCAGGACTCTCCACGGCCTGGATGGCATCCTTGGTCATAGGGATACGGCAGTTTCTGTTGGAACCGAACTCAACGATAACCGTATCATCCATAATATCAATGATAACACCGTAAAAACCGCTGTTGGTAAGTACGCTGTCACCGGGCTTCATGGAATCATGAAGGGCCTTCTTAGCCGCCTCCTGCTTCCTGGACGGACGAATCGTCATAAAGTAGATGATGCCTCCAAATACTACAAGGTACATCAGAATCATGGTAATACCATTCATAGAGCTGCTTAAAATCATTTTCTTTCCTCCATAAATATAGTTTTTGTGTGCACACAAATGATTAATAACAGGCGGCAATTATATCTTCCGGCTGTTATGAATGTTCTTTCTGGCCCATCGCCTCCAGGGTCTTCTTCTTGAACTCCTTATAGCGATGGTCTTCGATAGCCTGGCGGATCTGCTCCATCAGATGGTTGTAATAGTAAAGATTATGAAGCACGCACAGCCGGAGCCCCAGCATCTCTTTTGCCTTGAGCAAATGTCTGATATAGGCCCTGCTGTAGCTCTTACAGGCCGGACAGCCACAGCCCTCTTCTATGGGCCGGTCATCCAGCTCAAACTTCTTATTAAAAAGATTCAGCTTACCGCAGGCTGTGTAAACATGGCCATGTCTTCCGTTCCTGGTGGGATAGACACAGTCAAAAAAGTCCACACCCCGGTCCACAGCCTCTAATATATTAGCCGGTGTCCCCACACCCATCAGGTAGGTAGGCTTGTCCGTGGGCAGCCAGGGTACCACCTGGTCTAAAATATGGTACATCTCCTGGTGGGTCTCGCCGACGGCAAGGCCGCCTATGGCATAGCCGGGCAGGTCCAGTTCACGGATCCTTTTGGCATGCTCGATCCGGATATCAGGGAGAACTCCTCCCTGGTTGATGCCGAAAAGCAGCTGGTGGGGATTCACGGTATCCTCCCGGGCATTGAGCTCTTTCATCTTGTCCATACAGCGGACCAGCCAGCGGTAGGTCCTGTCCACAGACTGCTTTATGTAGTCTCTGTCTGCCTTGCTGGGCGGGCACTCGTCAAAGGCCATGGCGATGGTCGATCCCAGATTAGACTGGATCTGCATGCTCTCCTCCGGCCCCATGAAAATGTAATGTCCATCAATATGGGACTGAAAGCGTACACCCTCTTCTTTAATCTTGCGCAGACCTGCAAGGGAAAATACCTGGAAGCCTCCCGAGTCCGTCAGAATGGGTCTGTCCCAGGCCATAAACTTATGCAGGCCGCCAAAGCGCTTGATCAGCTCATCGCCGGTCCTTACATGAAGGTGGTAGGTATTCGATAACTCCACCTGGGTTCCTATCGTCTTAAGATCATCTGTACTGACAGCCCCCTTTATGGCTGCCACTGTGCCGACATTCATAAATACCGGCGTCTCGATGGTCCCGTGCACAGTCTTAAACTGGCCGCGCTTGGCCATACCGTCTATGGTGATTAAATTGTACATACTACACCCCTTCATATTGCCATAGATTTGATTGTAGCATAAACAAATATTCATTTCAAGAAAAGTTTCCCGGGAAGATAAAATAGATGGGAAGAAAAAACTCAGAAGTCAGGGCAAAAAATAACTCCTGGGGCAGACGGCTGTTTCAGTCTGCTCCGGGAGGCTTCTTTCTAAATACATATCTTCTAAATAAATATAAGATAAAATAGATTTGAAAATGTACAGGCTGCACCTGAAGATGGGGCTGCTACTCGTAGATATAGACACCCCGGCCGTCCCATACACCGGCCCGCTTTCCGGTCTTGCCGGTTCCCTGGGGTCTCTTGCCCGACGCGATCTGCAAGGGGTCTCCTGTGGTGAGCTTGTTGTGGATCATGGTCTCGTAAACCCGGGGATGAAGTGCAAAATTCATGGCGACAGACTGGCAGCCGTTGAGGCTTCCCTTGATACCGTAGGTGGCCGCTTCGCCGGCGGCTACCGCGGCCTTGACCGCACCGGCATTCCCCTCCACTTTGACAGCAATCCTGGCATCATAGCCGGCATACTCATAACCGATCAGCTCCACATTGGCAGCCTTGACTGCCGCGTCTGCGGCCGCAATGGCAGAAGCGAGACCGATGGCCTCTATGAGACCTATGCACTTTTTCCCCTGATCAGCCATACTGTCACCTTCTTAAGACCAGCTCCAGTCCGGAAAAGATCATCACCCTCTCCCGGAAAAGAAACATTTCCACAAATACATATAAAACTACAGTTCTATCCGTCTATATTATATCATAGGCTTCCTGTAAAGTCTTGTCCTAAGCCTATAAAAATCCCACCATTTTCCGGAAAGGAAAATGGTGGGAACAAATTATTTAACTTTTTTTGTAAAAGTCAACTACCCGGTCCATTCTGCTGGTCATATTCTGCAGCAGAAGGTCAAAAACGGTCACTGCCGCCATGGTCTCCACAACGACCACGGCCCGGGGAACGATCACCGGGTCATGGCGGCCCTTAATCTCCATCTCTGTCTCCTGGCCCTGGCGGGTCACAGAAGCCTGCTTCCTGCCGATGGAAGGAGTGGGCTTGAAGGCTGCCCTGAAAAGAATGTCAGATCCATCGCTCATACCGCCTAAGATACCACCGGCATGGTTGGTCTTCTTGACCACCCTGCCCTCTTTCATAGAAAATGGGTCATTGTTCTCAGACCCGGCAGCCCTGGCCACGGCAAAGCCATCACCGATCTCAAAGCCCTTGACAGCCCCAATGGAAAGGATAGCCTTACCCAGGCAGGCACTCAGTTTGTCAAAGACCGGCTCTCCGATTCCCGCCGGCAGGCCGCTGATCCGGCACTCCACCACACCTCCGGAGGAATCCAGCTGCTTCATTCTCTCCTCCAGGAAATCCGCCGCCTTCTCTGCCGCCTGGCTGTCAGGCATGTAGAGGGCGTTTTTGTCCCTCTCGGCAGGGTCAAAACGGGAGGGATCGATCTCCCAGGGTCCAATGGACCTGGTGTAGGCAAAAAGTTCAATCCCCATCTGGGACAGGGCCTTTGCCGCTATGGCTCCCGCCGCCACCCTGGCTATGGTTTCCCGGCCGGAAGACCTGCCCCCGCCCCGGTAGTCCCTGAAGCCGTATTTCTGGTCGAAGGTATAATCCGCATGTCCAGGGCGGTATTTATCCATGATGGCCGAGTAATCCCTGGACCTCTGGTCCTTGTTAAATACCACCAGGGAAATGGGACTGCCTGTGGTCTTTCCTTCAAATACTCCGGAAAGGATCTCCACTGTATCAGTCTCCTTTCTCTTAGTTGTAAACCTGGACTGGCCGGGCTTTCGCCGGTCCAGGTAGACCTGAATATCTTCAGGGCCCAGTTCCAGGCCGGCCGGGCAGCCATCTACCACAACGCCGACTCCTTTTCCGTGGGTTTCACCCCAGCTTGTAATCCGAAAAATGGTTCCAAATCCTGAACCAGCCATAATTAATCTCCTCGCTATATCTTTCTATTGATAAGAAACGGTCAATAAGAGGCTTTACCGTCTCCCGTCCTCAATCATCCTGGACTTTTAGACGATCAAACCTTTATGTAGCAATTCTTTTGTACCTGCAAGCTCTCGAAATTCCAAGGCTCTCTTGGTTCCAAGGCTCTTTTTACTCCAGAGTTCTCTAAAACTCCAGGGCCACTAAGCTTGCCTCTATGCTTGGGACCCTTTAGGCTTCAAGGTCTTCTTCCAGGGCAAAACCCAGTATAGCCAAGAGGGCCATACCGGCTGTCTCCGTACGAAGTATCCTCCTGCCAAGACTAATCGGAAGGGCCCCGGCCTCCCGGGCCAGGTCCACCTCGGCCTGGTCAAAGCCCCCTTCCGGCCCTATATAGATCCCCAGGCTCTTCTTACCTGCCACGGCGGCAACTGCCTCCCGGGCAGCCTTCATACCTCTGGCTTCCTCATAGGGAATCAACAGCATATCAAGGTCCCTGCCGGCCTCCACAGCCTGGGCAAAGGTCATGACCTGGCTAATCTCTGGAATCCGGCCCCGCTTGGACTGCTTGGCAGCACTTTTGGAGATCTCCCGCCAGCGGGCCAGCTTCTTCTCTTCCTTTTTGCCAGAGAGCCGGACCACCGCCCTCTTTGAGGCAACCGGAACGATCCTGGCCACCCCTAACTCAATGGTCTTCTGGATGACCATCTCCATCTTATCACTCTTGGGCAGGCCCTGGAAAAGGGTAATCTCCACCGGCAGCTCTGTATGGATACTGTCAATATCGAGAATATCAAAAAGGATATCCTCCTGGCCCAGGCTATTGAGCCGGCAGGTATAGATCTTCTCCTTCTCCTGACAGCACAGAGCCGCCTGGTCACCAGGCCGCATCCTCAGCACATTTCTGATATGGTTGACATCCTGCCTGTCCGTAAGTAGAATCCCCTGGTCACTAATCGCGGGACTCTCTACAAAAAACTGAAACATACACCTAAACTCCTATACTTCTCACCGACTTCCCAAAGGGCCGGTTTTATGCCCCTTGGTTAACATACCTTGATCTGGCCGGCAGCTTATATGCGTGTCTCAAAAAAATCCTGCTATACCTTCGGATTTTCCTCCGCCGCTGATAATTCGCGCCTCCTGCGGAACTCGCCTGCTAACGCAGGCTCAAACAGCCGCCCGGCGCGAAAGCTATGCTCAGAAAATCCTCGGTATGGCCGCAAGGCTTTTTTTGATGACAATCATACTAAACTATGCCGCCCAAATCCAGACTTGTTTTTCAAGAGGCATATAACCTACTATCTGGAAACTATCAGTTTTCACAAAAGATTTAAAATCTGCCAGCTAAATCAAAGCATGTCCCTTTGGGCAGTATTATTTGATTGTTGCGGCCAGGCCGACCCAGTCTTTCATGTGGTTGACTTCCAGTAATTCTAATCCGTTGGCCAGGACCGCTTCTTTTACGGCCTCTTCCATGGTGTTGATAATTCCTGAAGCGATGAAAATGCCGCCTTCCTTCAGCAGGGGCTTGACAAGACCAGACAGGGGAATGATCACATCTGCCAGGATATTGGCTACGATCAGATCGTATTTGACCGACCCATTCACCATGGCGACCTCAGAAGCCTGGTCCGGGTCCAGGATATTTACCTGGCAGATGTCGACCTGGTCTGCTGTCACATGGTTCATCTCAAAATTCTCCTCGGAAGCCCGGATGGCATTGGGGTCTATATCCGTGGCCGAAGCATGGCCGGCCCCCAGCTTGAGACCTATGATGGACAGGATACCGCTTCCGGTACCAACATCCAAAAGGCTGGCGCCCGGCTTCACATATTTTTTCAGCATGGAAATACAGAGTTTGGTAGTCTCATGGGACCCGCTGCCAAAGGCCGTGCCCGGGTCGATCTCCACAATGATATCATCTTCCTTCTGGTCCTCCAAAGTCTCCCAGGACGGTTTAATAACGATATTGTCATCCAGGCGGAAGGGTTTAAAGAAGACCTTCCAGTTGTTGATCCAGTCCTCCTCCTGAGTGACATCAAAATATATCTCCCCGCTGCCCATGGGAAGAAAAGCCCTGAGTTCTTCGATTTTAGCCCGGATTTTCTCCACAACCTGATCCAGGTCTTCCTTTTCATCCACATAACAAGAGACCCTGGCTCTGCCATCGTCGGGGGCAATCTCATCGGGAAGGAGGTCCACATACATTATTTTTCTGTCCTCCTCGGACAGGGGCACATGGTCTTCAATCTCAACACCCTCCATACCCATTTCTGTCAGTTCGTAGCTGAGCATATCCTCAGCAGCTGTTGTCGTCTCAATGGTTAACTTATTCCATTTCATAATATCACCTGTCTTCTCTGCCAGGGCCGGTCTCCTGACCCGGATCCCGGTCCTTTATCCTTTATAATGCTGGTTATCCTTTAATATCGTTATTAACCCAACTCCCATTATAACCATAAAAGGAGGAAATGTCAGCAGTTGCTTTTCCCGGGATTCAGTAATCCCTTTCCAGGCAAAAACATGTAACATCTGTCCTAATCTACCAGCATAAAATCCCTGAAAATATAGTCGCTGACATCAATGCCCTTTTCCGTCAATCTCAGCCGGTCTCCCAGGGTCTCAAGATGGCCGGACTTCTCATAGGTCCTGACCACATTGCCGTAGACCTGGTCCAGGGACCTGCCGAAGTTTTGGCCAAAGGAAGAGATTGACACGCCCTCCCTCTTTCTTAGTCCCAGAAACATATATTCCTCCATCCGGTCCTCCAGGGTCAGGATGGTATAGTCCGGCCTCTTCCCATAAGGAAGCCAGGGGCTTTCCAGATAGGTCTTCATAATCCGGCTGTTGCTGAAGCGGCAAAAAGTGGGGGTCCCTTCTGCCGGGCTGTCGGAAGCTTGCTCCACCGGCAGGTAGGAGGCGGCCCCCAGGCCCAGGCCAAGATAGGGCAGACCGGACCAGTAGCCCAGATTGTGGCGGCATTCTTTTCCCGGCAGGGCATAGTTGGAGATCTCATAGCGCCGGTAGCCGGCCTCCTCCAGCCTCTGTCCTGTCTCCCGGTACATGGCCCGGTCAGCTTCCTCATCAGGAAGGGCTGCCAGCAATTTGTCTGACCTGGCAAGGGGGGTCCCCTCCTCCACAATCAGGCTGTAAGAGGAAATGTGTTCCGGCCTCAGGCCTGTCACCAGGTCCAGGGTCTTTTTGTAATCTTCCAGGCTCTGACCCGGCAAGCCGCTCATAATATCTATATTTATATTGGTAAATCCACAGCGTCGGGCCTCCTCGTAATTATCCAGGAACTGATCCAGGCTGTGGATCCTGCCCAGCATGACCAGGGCCTGGTCAGAGGCGGACTGGAGTCCTATGCTGAGACGATTGAAACCTGCCTGCCGAAAGGCCTCCAGCTTGCCATGGCTGAGGGTCCCGGGATTAGCCTCCAGACTGATCTCGGCCTCCCGGTCCAGGCGGAAAGATGCCCTGATGGCATCCATGAGGCCGGTCATCTGGTTTCCGTCCAGCAAAGAGGGGGTCCCGCCGCCAAAAAAGACACTGGTCACCAGCCGGGAAGTATCCCCGCCGGCCCGGATTTCTTCCCGGAGGGCCTGGCAGTAGCGCTCCATAAGCTCCCGGGAATCCCTGCCGGCGGCGAAGGAAAGGAAATCACAATAATTACATTTTCTGACACAAAAGGGGATATGGACATATAATTCCAGAACCCCGGGCTTTTGCTGCATGGGTCATTCCTCCTTCCAATCCTTACCGGCTTTCCGGCCAAGGGCTGTCACCGGCCTATTATAGCTTTGCCGGTCTTTCGTCTATGGACTGTTACCGGCCTGTCAGCCATTGACAGACTTACTGCCTTTTGCCGATCTTCCAGTCATTAAAAAGGACCGGCGTATGCTTTAGAGCACCTGTCCCGCCGGCCCACTATATCTATTATATCTGCTTTATCTGCTTTATCCTGTTATCCTGCTGCCTGCCGGCATCAGTCTTCACTGAGCTTGAGGACTGCCATAAAGGCCTTCTGGGGTACTTCCACAGCGCCCACCTGGCGCATCCTCTTCTTACCTTCCTTCTGTTTCTCTAAAAGCTTCTTCTTTCTGGTGATATCACCACCGTAGCACTTGGCCAGAACATCCTTGCGGACGGCCTTGACCGTCTCCCGGGCGATGATCTTGCTTCCGATGGCTGCCTGGATGGGAATCTCAAAAAGATGTCTGGGAATCTCCCCTTTCAGGGTCTCACACATCTTGCGGCCCCTCTCGTAGGCCGTGGAAGCATGAACGATAAAGGACAGGGCATCCACCGGCTCCCGGTTAATCAGGATATCCAGCTTAACCAGGTCAGACCGCTGATAACCCTTCAGCTCATAATCGAAGGAGGCATAGCCCCTGGACCTGGACTTCAAGGCATCAAAGAAGTCATAGATGATCTCATTGAGAGGCAGCTCGTACCTGAGCAGGGCCCGGGTCTCCTCCATGTATTCCATGGAGATATAGGTCCCCCGACGCTCCTGACAGAGGGTCATGATAGGTCCCACATAGTCCTTAGTGACCATAATTTCCGCCGACACGATGGGCTCCTCCATGTATTCGATGGTGGAGGGGTCCGGCAGGTTGGTGGGATTGGTCAGGTCAAAACTGGTCCCGTCTGTAAGATGGACCTTGTAAATAACACTGGGGGCTGTGGTAACCAGGTCCAGGCCATACTCTCTTTCCAGTCTCTCCTGGATGATCTCCAGGTGGAGCAGGCCCAGAAAACCACAGCGGAAGCCGAAGCCAAGGGCTACGGAGGTCTCCGGCTCATACTGGAGGGCCGCATCATTAAGCTGCAGCTTCTCCAGGGCGTCTCTCAGGTCAGGATAACGGGCTCCATCTGCCGGATATACACCGCAGAAGACCATGGAAAGGACCTTCTTGTAGCCGGGCAGAGGCTTGGCACAGGGATTGTCGGCATCCGTCACCGTGTCGCCAACCCGGGTGTCCTTGACATTTTTTAAGCTGGCAGTAATGTAGCCAACCATGCCTGCCGTCAGTTCCTCGCAGGGGAAGAACTGGCCGGCTCCAAAGGTGCCCACTTCCACTACCTCGGCAGTGGCTCCTGTGGCCATCATCTTCATATTGGTTCCCTTGTGAATCCTGCCCTCTTTAATCCTGGCAAAAACGATTACTCCCTTGTAGGAATCGTAAAGGCTGTCAAAAATCAGAGCCTGAAGGGGATTGTCGGGACTGCCGCCGGGAGCAGGAATCTTCTCCACGATCTGCTCAAGAACCTGGTCAATGTTGATGCCGTTCTTGGCTGAGATCCTGGGAGCATCCTCTGCCTCGATTCCAATCACATCCTCAATCTCTTCCACAACCCGGTCAGGATCGGCGCTGGGCAGGTCGATCTTATTGATGACCGGCATGATCTCCAGATCATGGTCCAGGGCCAGATATACATTGGCCAGGGTCTGGGCCTCGATACCCTGGGCGGCATCCACTACCAGAATGGCCCCCTCGCAGGCTGCCAGGCTCCGGCTCACCTCATAATTAAAATCGACATGGCCGGGGGTATCAATCAGATTGAAAATGTACTCCTGGCCATCCTTGGCGTGATAGATGATACGCACGGCCTGGGACTTAATGGTTATCCCACGCTCTCTCTCCAGGTCCATATTGTCAAGGACCTGGTCCTGCATCTCCCGGTCCGTCAGCAGGCCGGTCTCCTGTATAATACGGTCTGCCAGGGTTGATTTCCCATGGTCAATATGGGCAATGATGCAAAAATTCCTTATCCTGCTCTGATCTATATCTGCCAAAACATTTCCTCCAACTATCTGTTTCTACTAATCAATGTATGCTTGTTAATATATCCGTTATTGTGTGCACTGTTACTGCATGTCTGTTAATGTATTCTTGTCAGCATACCCATATATCTGTTATCTTATCAACATGATCTGCTTTTTGCTTCCCTTGTCAGGCGAAGAGAGAGGAAATGTTTTCCCTCCGTCAGCAGACCCGGCACCGGAAATTCAATCTATTAAAATATATAACGGATGAAGGTGAAGATGTAAAGTAAAAATTGAAAAATAAGAGCCTTGACAGCCCTGGTTTTTTTTAATATTTCCTGATTTTCCTCCACTTAGCTCTTGACAAACCAATTCTCCGTTAATAAAATAGTAGAGTATGTGCACGTCAGCTTGTCCGTGTCCGACCTGACGAGCCACCTTTGCAGTAATTTGATTTGCGGTTCAAATCGCTGCGGCACATGACAGCAGGTGCTGTTGATTAAAATCAATGAATATTTTATGGAGGTGTACAGATTGGCTAATATCAAATCTGCAAAAAAAAGAATCCTTGTAATCGAGAAAAAGACTTTAAGAAATAAGTCCACAAAGTCCAGAGTAAAGACTACGATCAAGAAGGTTGAAGCTGCCATCGCCAACAACGATAAGGCTGCTGCAGAGACCGCTTTAAGGAATGCGATCTCCGAACTCAACAAGGCTGCTTCCAAGGGAATCTATCATAAGAACACAGTTTCCAGAAAAATCTCCCGTATGACAAAAGCTGTCAACAAGCTTGCCTAGTCTTCTCTATTTAAAGATACAAAACATAGAACCCGACAGGAGCGGCTGCCTGCCGGGTTTTTTTTGCCTGCGGCCATCTCAGCTTCTTTCCATCAGGCCGGCGATCATGGTCTCCACTCCCAGCTGGTCTGTGATCCGGCCGGTCTTGATATCGGTCTCTGTAGCCAGGCAGGTCTCCACGCAGGCTGCCAGGGTCCGGCCTGTGTATCCCTGCAGCTGCTGTTCATAGCGGCCCAGGAAAAACTTAGGGATGCCGGCAGTCTGGGCAATCTCGTCAGCCATACGGTGGCAGGCCCTCATATCATAAATAATCTGAAGGATCCGGTACTGTCTCAGCACCATATAGAGGATCCGCATGGGGGCTTCCTTAAGCAGGATCAGGTCCCTGTAGCAGCCCAGGGCAGTCTTTTTGTCAGCCCGGGCTATGGCGGCCACCATGTCAAAAATCTTATTTTCCAGCTCAGGAGAGATGACTGCGTCAATATCGGCCCGGTCTATGGCAGGCCGGTCGCCGGTATAGGCGATCAGCTTATCCGTCTCATTTTTAAGCTGGAACATATCTCCCCCGGTCACACTAACCAGGTAGCGGGCATCCTGTTCTCTGATCTGCTTGCCACCCCTCTTCAAAAGCTGGGCGGTAAAACGAATCAGGTTGGCCTCCTTGTTATTTTTCTTTAAAAACTCACGGATACAGCCATTCTTTTTAATCCATTTGTAGGCTTTGGACCGCTTGTCCACCTCTTCCTCACAGATCAGAAGCACCGTGGTATCGGCCACTGCTTCCATGAGAGCAATCAAATCATCCTTTCCGGTCTTCATCACCTTGGTCCGGTCCAGGATAATCAGCCTTTTTTCACTGAAAAAGGGCATGGTCTGGGCCGTATCCCTGATCTCTGTCAGATTGGGCCGCTCCTCCTTGTACTCCTGGAAATTCATAGTATCGCCTTCCCTGACCAAAGCCCGCTTAAGCAGCAGTTTGCCCTGAAGAAGCTGGTAGGGTTCATCTCCTGTCAGCAGGTAGACTCTGGCGAAGCTATTATTTTTTATGTGTTTCTGTAGCTCTTTCATAGCAGTCTTCACTCTTCCTCTTCTTCTGTTCCCACCAGGATATAACCGCCTGATTTCTTTCTGCCACTGAAATAGCAGGCCTCCGACTCCTCATCTTTGCAGGGAAAGAGCAGGGGAATCATCTGGTCCACAGTGGAGAAACGAATCCGTCCGCTGCCTCCCGGTTCCCCGATAATCACTTCCTCCTCATCCGTAAGTCCCAGGAAGGTTATGGTATGATAGCCTACACTCCCCTTATGCTTTTTCTCATTTCTGTTGATACTGGAGAAGAGGACAATTACCGGCTTTCCCGCCTTCAGGTGGTCAGTGATTTCCCTGACAGCCTCCTGGTCCTCAAAGCTTCTGACATATTTATGGGCAACGCCATAATAGTCCAGAAGCCGGCTTACCCCATATAGGGAAAGGGGCATCTGCTTTTCAAATTTTTTGGAGTAATTCTTCTCCCATTTCTCCTGGCCGAATACTTCTTTTTCCACCGATTCCACCAGCTGGGCAGGCTCCAGCTTCCGGCCGGTATAGGCACCGATTATGGAGGCAGCGGAACAGGTGGCACAGCCATGACCGGCAATATAGGGAGGATAAAGGTCCGTCTCATTAGTACCTCCCTGCCGGTATACCGTGTAGGTCCTGCTGCCTTCCTCCTGATTGATGGTCACCTCCACCTGGTCATAATCGGTATCCGCCGGCAGACTGTCTCTGCTTGTAAAGACCGGAGTACTGGCAGAAACCGGCTCAGGAGCCAGCAGGGCCAAAAGAATCAATATGGCAGGTAGAATCATTATTTTTTTCATAAGCCCCTCCTTCCTCTTAAGTGCATTCATTCAAACCCTTCCTTCCGTCATCTGTGATCGGACAGACTATCAGGGGATATGCCCTTGTAAATTAAGAAAACCACTGCCCCCCGCCGGCCCCCTGATGGAGCCGGCGGCATTGCAGTGGCTGGTCTTCTCAAAATATTAATTATTCCTGTTTCCCAGGATGGATAGAATCCTGACAAAGAGATTAGCTATGTCCAGATAAATATCTATGGCAGAGTCAATGGCATTATCAAGGGTTCTGGGATAGAGCTGGGCCTTCTGGATATCATAACCGATATAAAGGCTGAAAATACCCGCAAATATATAGGCGCTCCAGTTAGTTCCCCCAAAGAAGAGGAAGGCTATGATCTCCACCACAAGCATGCCAAGCAAAGCCGCGAAAAGGAAGCCGCCCATCTTAAGGAAAAGACGGGGAAGCAGACAGCTTAATCCTACGATTACCAGGGTAATACCCAGGGTATACATAAAGGCGTCCACAACAATCTCATTACCTAGACCACCATAACCCTGGACCAGAATGGCGATCATGATACCCAGGGGCAGCACAATCATATTATAACCAAGGAAGCTGATCAGGGGATTGTGGGACTTCATTGACAGAAAGGACCCCGCGAAAACCAGAACCAGGTAACCTATCAGAAGAAGGATGGGATTGACGGTACTGACCAGGCTCAAGGCATAGTCCGAACCAAACGAACAAATTAATATATTAACAATAATACCATAGAGGACAACACCTCCCAGGGCAATGTTATAGGCCCTTTCACTCATTAAGGCAGAAGAATCCACATGAGCTTTCATCCTTATTGTTTTCCGGTCGGCTGCTGCTGCCATAGAAACCATCTCCTTTCTTGGCATGACCATTAAATTACTATTGTTATTTAATAATATAACATAAACTATTTACTTTATCACTATTATAACATGTTTTTGCCAGTTATTCATCCTATCTTGAGAAATAGCTGCTCCTGGCTCTTGAGTAATCTTTTCCCCCTTTGGACACAGGAAGCTTAGGTCTCTCTTCCTGGAATAAAGCTGTCAGCTGTGAGATCACTGGCAGTCTGTTGACAGCTGCGCTGATCGCCAGGGTAAAAAGAAGACTGGCCACACTCAGAAAGAGGAATCTGGGCAACAGAGCCATCTTTGCGACATGGGAAAGGGATCCCAGGTAAAGCACAGACCAGGACAGTATAACTACAAAAATGTAACCACTGCTGGCCAGTTCATTAATCCAGAACAAAAGCCGGCAGCTGGTCATGACAAGACGCCTGCTCATCTGGCGAATCAGGACCAGAACCGCGAAAAGCCAGATCAAGACAAAAATGGCCGACTCTTCTACCCAGGTATAATCGGTCTCTCCCTGCAGGGAGGAATACTGGACTGTCAGCATGAAAACTGCAGCAGCAGCCAGAAGCCCTGCCAGGTAGATCAGGATTCTCAAGGATGTCTTGAATTCAATATGCTCTACCAGAATTGCCATCATGGCATAGGCGAAAAAAGCCAGCACCATGCCCAACTCATCTGGAAACACAGTAATATAGGATATGGCAGATCCCAGCAGACAGATGATAAAGCAAAGGATGCTCATACTTCTCAGATGCTTTTTTTCCTCCATTAGTTTCTTTAAGAAGGGATACATAATAAGTAACATAAGAAGCATGGGGTAAAAGAAGAGACAGTAGGGAGCCCTCAATACACTGTATAAAGAATCACCAAGGGTATAGACCCTGTATTCTCCCTTAAAAAACATCTTCCAGTAAGACATGCCGCCGAATATCCACCAGATCACTGTGGCCACAAGGACCGACGGCAGAATTCTGTGATAAACATAAGCCACAGATAGGTGGTGGTCTGTGTCCATGAACCTGCCGCAAAGGCCGGAATAAAGCATGGGCAGAGAAAAGGATGTAGCTGCCATAAAGCCAGTCAGAATCATGATATTACTGTCTCCCTTACAGGGGCCGGCCAGAAGCTGGGCAGCCACATAATAAAAAGCCAGGAAGACAAAGGAAACAACAATTATTAAATTATAAAATATTTTCTGATCATTCATAAATCATTCCCACTATTTCAATTTAAATTCAGCAAGATTATAAATGTTTTCTGCAACCATGTCTGTCAAAGCCAGGGGTACGGAGGGCTCTCCATCCTCATTGACAATTGCCAGGCCAAGACGGTAGATATGGTCAGGGTTCAGGTCTTCCTGGTTGAAATCCACAGAAAAGCTTGTTGCCTTGCCGGGCATAAGACTGTTGAGATCCAGCTTCACATCCGTATCCATAACCTCGCCGCCCTCTTCGTCAAAAAGATAGACTCTCACGTGGTAGTTGCCGTATATGGGGGCTATTCCTTCATTTTTCAGATGAATCCTGGACCGGAAGCTGGATACTGGCTTAAAGTTCATCTCCACCTTGTCGACCCGGAACCGGTAGCCCATCTCCAGAAGAATCTGGTCCAGATTCTCTTTCACATGCTTGCTGTCCGTCTCATCAATAATAATCTTGGGCCCCAGGAAAGACTGGTGGTTCTCCTGAATCGTCTCCAGGGTCACATTGAAGTTGTCAACAAGCACAGCCCTGTCATTATCCGTAGTGGCAAATTCCCCCCCGATGGGTGCCTTCTTCCATACATTCCGGCAATCCACGAGGACCTTCTCGCCGGTCTGATCCCAGACACCACCTTTCATCATCTCCCGCCAGTACTGGGTTTCCCTGGAATCTCCGGTCACATCATTGAAGAGACCATAATTACTTTCCTTGACATCCTCCAGGGGGAATCTCATAAGCAATACCGCATTAGGGAAGGCATCCTCATAGGCATAAAGGTATTTTTCCCGGATTTCTTCTGAAGGAAGGACCGGCACACCTTCATCCTTATCGACGGACCACTCACCCCAATGGCCCAGGCTTCCTACCTCTATGTAGCAAAAGAAATCATCGTCTCCGAAAGCATCTCCCAGGGCACTGATGGCGTCGCTATGCCTGTCTATGAATATATTGTTGGCGTAGTTGGGCGAATAGCCCTTCCCATCGGAGGTATCATAATAGGTCCCGTCACCGGTCAGGTCATATAACCACTGGGGGATATCCATATGCTCTTTATCTGTCGGTTTATCACATAAAAAACGGAAGACCACCTGTCGGCCCTGGGCTTTATAGTAATCAAGATTATAATAGTTTTTCACATAATCTATGGCATAATTACCTTCCTCCGGCTCCCAGAGGGACCAGGGAAGTTCCACATAAACAAGGGAAGTATCCAAATCCCTGGTCTCCGGACTTTCCGCCCAGGGGGCCAGGCCCATACCTGGGGATTTCAGCACCTCATGGGATGCTTCCGGGCTGAAGGTCATGACAAAGGTAGACTGGTAGCTGCCATAGAGCATGAGGCCAAGAGACCCGGCCGCTGTACACAGAGACAGGACCAGCAGGTAGGCCGGAAGCTTGCTCCGGGGCCGGAGGCTTTTAGGGCTCTTACCCTGGCTCCGGGCCGGATCAGCCCTTAAAGGCTGCCTTCCCAGGATATTGAACTCCAGCTTGTTAAGGAAATGAACCAGCTGGAAGGCTCCGGCCAGGGCCCAGACAAAGGCGACGATCATAAAACCGATCCCCCAGGAACCATCCCCCCTCATAATGCCGAGATAGGTAAAAAGATTACTGAACACGGCAAAGAACAAGGCACTCCAGACCACTCTCTTCTCATTCATGAAATAAAGCTGGACCAGGGTAACAACATTTCCTATGTAATAGAGAGAGTAACCTACACAAAAGATCCGGAAGGTATCAGCCATATCCCTGGACATACCGATGTTCATGACTCCGAGGAGTTTAGCTCCCACAGTGATAAATATCAGGCATACCACAATCTGGATGGTGCAGAGACTGCGGAATCCCCGGGCCATGACCTCAAACATCTGGTCCCTGGCTTCCCTGATCTCTTCCACCGTTCCGTTTTTACCGAGAATCTGAAAATATCTCTGGTATTTTTCACTGAAGGCCGTCTCAAAGAAGGTCACAAAGTAGATTGTGGCAGGTATGGTAGAAAAATAAGCCATGATGGCTGGAAAATCATAACCAGGGCCAAAGCGGAAGAAGGTATCCACGCTGGTTCCCATATCAGAGAAAAACCATACGATCCAGAAATGTCCCAGCATTCCGATCATCATAAAAAGTCCGATGAATACCAGGGAGGGCTGGGCCTTAATCTCCGATATAAAGCCAAAGACCGAGTCATCCTGCCTGGAAAAGCCTTTATATATAATTCTGAAAAGGAAAATATCCACCACCGCGAAACCTGTCAGCAAGGTCAGAATCATGACCGGCATCCTCATCTGACCTCTGGCTGAAAAAGCGAGCAGCATCAGACCGGAGGCCAGGAGGGCCCCCAGGTAGGCGAAAATTATCTGTACATAGTCCCTTACCAGGGTTATGTAGGTCATGAGGAGCCAGCACATACAGAGTACCAGGAAAAGGATATAGAGAAATAGTCCTGACAGAACATCAAGGCTGGATGTCAGTACCACAGGAAGGAAAATTACCAGACTCAGGGTAAATACCAGCAGAGAGCCTCCGATCAGGGATGGCATAACCTTTTCCTGCCTTTTAAGATACAGCTGGTTGGACACATACCGGGACAGGGACAGGGTAAACAGGGAGGTAAACATCATGGAAAGAAACATGGTATTGGTCACATAGCACATGAAGGAATCCAGGACCTCCTGGCTCACATTCTGGGCTTTTGCCGCTGACTGTATCAGCACAAAGATCACAATACCGACAAGAATGGATCCACTGCTGCTGAAGGCTGCCCCCAGGTAGCCCCCGACCTGCTCCCTGACCGATTCCTGTTTTATTGCTTTTCGTAATTCAAATCCTATTCCAGCCATTACAATACCTCTTTATAAATATCAAAATAACGGCTCATCATCAGCTCGTGGGTATAGTATTTAAATACCCTGGCCATACCGTTCCGGCCGTAGGTCACACATTTGTCCCGGTCCAGGCAAAGGACCTCCATGGCGTCTGCCAGTCCCTCGGCATCCATGGGATTCTTCACGATGCCCGCAGTGCCGAATTCATCGCCTGCTTCCTCTAAAAGCTCCTTACAGCAGCCCACATTAGTTGTGACGCAGGGTCTGCCTGCCGCCAGGGACTCCAGGACTGCCAGGGGCTGTCCCTCAGAGATGCTGGTAAGCATGGTAAAATCCATTCTCTCCAGGTACTCGATGGTATTGACATGCCCCTCTATGGACACGGAATCGAGACCCAGCTGTTTGATGATCTCCCGGCACTCAGTCTCATACTCGGGCTCATCTGTGCCTCCCATAATATAAAGATGGGTATTAGGCACTCTCAGTGACAGCACATAATAGGCCCTGATCAGGGTCTTGAGATCCTTGATGGGGGCAAAGCGGACAAAGGCTCCGATATTGATAATCCCATCGGGCTTCCTGGCCGGGATTCCCGTAAAGCGGTCCAGCTGGATGCCATTGGGCACTACAACAGTCTTGCCCTTGTCACAGCCGATCATAACCTGTCTTGCCTGGGCTCCCCTGAAGAGGGAGGTCACCCGGCTGCAGGTATCGTAGGCACATCGGGAAAGATTGTAAAAGAACTGGATCCAGACATCTCTCAGGGAATCGGGAATCCACTCTGCCTGCATCAGCTCCTCCTCCCTCTCGCGGGGGTAGATCCCGTGCTCGGTAATAATGGTGGGATGGCCGGTAATCACACCTGCCAGGGAAACCAGAATACCACCGTAGCCGGCAGCCGTCGCATGATAGATATCCGCCCCGGGTATCTTCTGGCTTAAAAGGTGGAGGATAGGAATCAGGATGGACCTAAGCCCGTAAAAAGTATCGGACAGGGCCATACGGATATCCCTGTCAGCGGCGAACTCCATGGCATAGTCCAGGAAATCCTGGGAAGAGGCGATCTCATAGACACCATAACCGGAATTATGTACCCGGCTGATAATCTCCTCCCAATTATCCTCTTTCTCATCGAGCATCCTGCCCAGGAGATGGATCAGGTCACTGTAATCCTTCTTTTTCCACTTGTGGAAAAGCTTTTTACTGCCCAGATAGGCATCCTCCAGGAATACCTCCCTGATCTCCACAACATTTTCGGGAATATCATAAACATATTTGCCTTCCATATCATGATTGGCCAGAATCGTCCAGAGGACAAATTCCGTATCAGGACTGGAGCTGATAAACTGATGGGCCCAGGTGGATACACCGCCCCGGGTATAGGGATAGCACCCTTCTAATATCATACATACTCTCATAGCTATTTATCTTCCAAATCTATTGTGATCTTATCTTCCTTTACCGTCAGTATATAAATAGAATCCGTCAGCTTCTTAATAGTTCCTCCAGTCACCTTGCCGGGAACCTTCCCATTGGTTCTCACCATCATGGAGGCCTCATCGATCAGGCCCCTGACATGGATGACCAGCTTATTGCCTTTAATCCTCTGGTTAACAGACAGGTTGGCAAATCGCTGGACCGCTCCTCCCGCCTCGGAAATCGTACAGGTTCTCAGTCCCTGTCTCTGGTTCCACTCAACCATCCTGCGGTAGGATTCCAGCATGTCACGGAAATCCCCTCCGTGGCTTCTGGACTCATCGAGAATATCGTCGGGATGAATGAAATTAGACTCCACATAATGGAAATTCAATTCATTGAGGGCTGTCCACCACTCACTTTCCGCCATCTGCATATCCGCTGTGAGACGGGGGCAGTTCACAACACCATTTTCCAGAACCTCAAATTCCTGGACCATCTGGTCACTGGTTCCGGAGTAGATACCTGCGTAGACACGGATATGGGGCACCTGGAGAAGTAACTCCTGCAGGGCCTCCTTGCTGATTACGTTACTGGGAGCCACATAGGCCACTGCCTCGACCCCCTTGGCCAGACTCTCCGTATAGCTGATGACCTGTTCCATGGAAGCAATCATATTCTTGATGCTGGGCCAGGGTCTGTAGCCCTCATTTTCCTTATTGAGGACAAAACCTTCCGGGATAAAGGGCTGGTGGTTATAGCCGTGAATACCTACCTCCCCTCCCATACTCAGGATAATATTAGCATAATAGGATGCAGTCTTTTTATTATCCACATCATTGAAAGGGCCCTCCACATTATCATCATAGGTTTCGATGGTGTAGGTGGAATAACGCAGGTCATAGTCCTTTGCCAGCTTTTGCATGGCAGGCATCCAGACGTTGGAATAAAAATCATAGATGGTGTAGCCATACTGGTTTAGCACATTCTGGTCATAGCCCACCGGAGCCGGTGAGGGCAGGTCATCAATATTATAGACAGCAGCGTTAATAACGGGATAGGCATAGGCCGGATATAAGGCACAGTAAGAGGCAGCTATAACTCCCCTGCTTACCTTAGATTCCATGAGGTCCGCATTGCTGACCATAATCCTGCCATTATCCAGAACATGCTCCCAGAGAAGGGGGGTCTTGTCCTCATCCGCTGTGGTAATATGAACGGTACAGTCCTCAGTCAGTACTGGATTGAGAACACTACCTGTGATTACATCCGAGCTGAAGTCCATATCCTCGGCTCCCGCCAGCAGATCGGACTGGATCTGCAGACTGCTGATATCAATGCTGGAAAGTTCCTGACCTCCTTTAATTCCAAGAAGGGAATACCATCCCTTATCCAGGGTATCCGGATTGGGACTGGTTGTGAAAATGATATGGCCGCCATTTTTCACCCAGGCCACAAGAGACTCCCTGCAGTTATCCAGGCTACTGAGATTTGAGCAGCAGATAATCAGGTCGTCAAACATTTCGAGATTCTCAGGAATCATATCAAAGGCCGACTCAGAAAGGGCCCTGGTCCTTACAGACAGTGTATCAAGAACGAACTCCACGTTCTCCCTGACACCGGAGCTGCCCTCCTCTGTGGAATCATATAATACCATGGCCTTCCTGGCATGCCTGCCCGGTCTGCGGGCTCTTTTATTAACCACATCCTGCCATTCGTCCTCGTCGAGCAGGGAGATCTCCCTTTCGTTCTCAGTATTGGCAGCTTTGTAGCCCTGACGCTGGACCAGCAGGGCGGCCGCGGCAAGGCCCAGGATCAGGAGAGGAAGGACCAATATAATTAATAGTTTTTTCAATGGTTGATTTAGCTTCATGATCTACCTCGCTCCCTGAAGGGCCGCCTGCATACGGCGGTCAGCCTGCAGCATCCGTCTCTTTTCTTCGTCAAGGGGGAAGACATGCAGATATGTCTGTAAAAGCTCCTCTTCCTTTTTTAACAGCTGCATCCTGGTCTGGCCTTCCGGCAGACCTGTGGCCAGATAAGCCTCGATATCATTCACATAATCCATAAGCAGATTCATATCATCGGGCATATCCCCATAATTCTTATCCGCCAGGTTAACCCGGTTCTCATAATCCCGCTGCAGCCTCATAATATTGGAAGCCGCGATATGGACAACCTCCTCGTCACTGGCCTTGAGGGCCTGCTTGAGAACCTGAGGAAGATTATCCGGCTTAGCCCGGACAGCGTCTAAAAGCTGGTCCCTGTTGATGTCCCCGGCGGGACAGGACAGGGAAGCGGCAGCAGGCTCCGGGCCGCTGACCTGGTCTTCTGCCAGAAGCGGTGATGAATACTCCTCTTCCACATTGAACCTGCCGTACTCCGATACGAGCAGGCAGATCTCACCCACTATGGGCAGGGCAAGGGCAAATAAGAGATGCGCATAATCCATCCTGGAAACCCCCGCGTCAATCATCAGGGCATAGAGGGCCAGAAAGGCAATATGTATGCTGAAAACAAATACAAATAACATACTTTTCCCCTTATCAATTCTTTACCGTGTCGTCCTGGTTCCGGGCCTGGGACGCCAATTCCTGTTTTAAATAATCCTGGTACATGCCAAAGAGGGCGGCAAGAATAAAATACATGGTGATCGGGATCCAGTTATCAATATTATAGAAGATCTCATACCAGTGGACTCCCTTGGCCAGACAGCCAGTCACATTGGTGATGCTGCAGACCAGGGCGGACAGAAAACCGACCTTCTTCCCAAAGAAAAGGGAGGAGCAGACTACAAATAGAGTCCGGGCGTCCACATACTGAAGTTCAGAAGCTGTAGGGATATAACGGGTGTAAAGCTCTTCGCAAAAAAACATGAAGAGATATTTCAAAACTCCGGGAATCTTCTTCTTTTTCTGGTCCAGGAGCATCCTGTGTTCTTCCTGGCTTTCTTCCTCGATCCTGGAAAATACCTGATCCAGGTCCTTGGTAAAGTTATGCCCGGGAGACCAGTCGGGGGATCCAAAGAGAGGGAAGTCCACCTCCTCCACCGGGTCGGAAGATACTTTCACATAAATCTGGGCATAACGGTTCTTAATGAAATCAATCAATACCTGGTGACGGAAAGGATAGCCGCTCTGTACCTGAATGGAATGGCCGCTGATGACCGAGGATCCGGATTTCAGGATCAGCTTCAGCAGGCTGCAAAGATCCTCCACATGCATCACGTCACAGTAGGTCTCCTCAGAGTAGGACAGATAGAGTCTTCCATCCTTGAGGATACTCCTGTAGATCTCATCGAGGTAGTCCGGCATCTCATTCTTTCCATAGAGACAGGAACAATGGATGACAAAGGGATGAAACTGAGCTGAGGAATACTCATCGCAGAGAATCTCCTCAATACACTTGACCTGGGGAATCTTCCTGAAAAAATCTGCCTGACGGATAATCAGGAATTCTGTCTGGCCCCGCCCGGCGGCCAATGCCAGAAGCTCGTTGAGCTCATGATTACTCTCCTGGCTTGTGGATAGGTAAACCACACAGGAAGGATTGAGCTCCCTGATGATGTCCCGGGTAGAAATATCCTTTTTATTATAGCAGTCACAATGCAAATCATAATGATTCTCCTCTGTTGTAACAGCTGTGACATCATAATCAGCAGACAAACTGTTACAGATGGTAATACCAATCTCATTGAGCTGTCCCCAATAAACTAGCTGTGCCATACTTTTCCTCAACTTTCTATGTAAAATAAATATTTTTATTTAAGTCAAAAAGCCATAGTCCAATACATTTTATCAGATTCCCATAACAAACTCCAGTATATTTTTTCAGTATGTTGTTTTTTAATACACTTTTTTCTCCCAGCCGGGTTCGCTAAAAAACAAAGACTTTACATGAAAAATTCAAATCAAATATTTTCATTTTATTAAAAATGTGCTAGTATATCTACAGTATTTTTATAAAAAAATGAATTTTTAAACTATAGATTAATTCAAATTAATAAAAATACTCGACAAACTGTCCCTTTACCATTTACACTTTCATAAAAAAGAGGAAACATTATGAGCCAGATTTATATTCCCAATGATTACAAACCTGTCCTGAGTCTCTATGATACCCAGAAGGCCATCGGCACCGTAAAACAATTATTCGCAGACTCCTTAAGCAACGCCCTGAATCTTTACCGGGTATCAGCCCCTCTCTTTCTTGAGGTAAGTACCGGTCTCAATGATGACCTGAATGGCGTGGAGCGAAAGGTAAGCTTTGACATCAAGGACACCGGCGTAACGGCTGAAGTTGTCCAGTCCCTGGCCAAATGGAAAAGGCAGGCCCTCAAGGACTATGATTTCCGTGTGGGCAAGGGTCTTTACACAGATATGAACGCCATTCGCCGGGATGAGGAGCTGGATAATCTCCATTCCATTTACGTGGACCAGTGGGACTGGGAGAAGGTCATCGAAGAGAAGGACCGGACCATAGACTACCTGCAGGATACTGTCAAGGCCATCGTCATGGCAGTGTGCGCCACAGAGCTTAACCTGCATGCCCTCTTCCCCCAGCTGGCCGACATGCCTCTCCACTCTCCGGAGATTACCTTTATCAGCAGCCAGGAACTCCTGGATCTCTACCCGGACCTGACCCCCAAGGAGCGGGAGAACCGTTTTGTCAAAGAGAACGGAACTACTTTCCTCATGCAGATCGGCGGAGCCCTTTCCAATGGCCAGCCCCACGACGGCCGGGCACCGGATTATGACGACTGGGACTTAAACGGGGATATTCTTTTCTGGAATGACACACTTGGCTGCAGTTACGAGATCAGCAGTATGGGCATCAGGGTCAGCCCCGAAAGCCTGGACAGGCAGCTGACCATATCCGGCCATGATGAGCGCCGGTCCCTGCCTTTCCACAAGGCCCTCTTAAAAGGCGAGCTGCCCTACAGCATCGGTGGCGGTATCGGTCAGAGCCGGCTGTGTATGCTGCTGCTGGGAAGCTGTCATATCGGCGAGGTCCAGGCCAGTGTCTGGGACGAGAATACCCGCAGGGCCTGCAAGGATGCAGGCATAGAACTCTTATAAGATCACAAATCAAGCCTGACCCTCCAAAAGGAGAGCCAGGCTTTTTTTATCCTCTCATGATTCTTATCCTCTCATGATTCTTATCTTTAAATTATCATGAATTCATATTTCTCATCTTAAGATGAACTTTCTCTGATTTTTATTTTTCCTTCCAGAGCTCATACTCCATGGACAAAAGATCGTCAAAATGGTCAAAATCATTGAGCTCTGCTCTCTTCTCCCCCTCAACCAGAAACTGGATCTGATAGGCCGAATTCAGGTTCGTCAAGGTGTCCACCATGGAATAAATCTTCACATTCTCTGTAATCCCGGGAGTGATCTCCTCAATCTCCCCGGTCAGGTCCACATAACATATATTATCCAGAATCTCCGTACTCCGGACCCTGAGATCTTCCGGCAGAGGACTCTGCAGGTCACTGTTTTCCGGTGGGTGCCTGAGAGCATTGAGGGCCGCCGTCTCCGGTGACATATTATTCTTCACCTCAATGGTCGTCTCCACCGGTACCAGACCGTCCCCCTTGGCATTGGCATAATATAAAACCAGTTCCAGGTCATAAGTGTAGAGATCCTGCTCATTACCGGAAACCAGGAAGGTATCCGGCCCCATGGGTCCTACAGGCACGCTGTTGGTCCCTAAAAGAGGGGCTCCATTGACTGAAAAGGTCACGGTGTTCACAGTCTCAAGCTGCAGTATGGACTGGACTACCGATGCTCTCAGCAGGGCCTCATCCACAGTGGACAGCTGCCGGTAGGCCTCGCCGAAGTCGATATTTAAAAGCTGGTCTTCCAGCATGGTCATGGTATTTACCATGATCACCCCCGGAACAGAGGCCTTATACTTGTCCGTATTACTCTCCTCCGTGTTGGAGAGCCGGTAGATGATTTCCGTGGCGGCGGCCACCGGGTCTTCCGGATGCTCCGGCTTATAAGGAACCCTGACAAAACCATCGGCATTGGCATTGAGATAGTAGAGGTAGATATAACCAGGATCCAAAGTCGCCTCATTCTGCCTGGTCTGTTTTTTCTGACAGGCGGCAGACAACAGGGTCAGCAGCAGAAGCAGACAGATTATCTTTATCTTTTTCATCCCATATCCTCCTATTGCTCCACATAACTCAAAGGAATCTGCAGGGTGAAAACAGACCCCTGCCCCTCCTGACTCTCCACACTGATACTACCCTTATGAAGAAGCAGGACCTGCTTGGTGATGGCCAGGCCCAGACCCGTGCCTCCGGTCTCCCGGGACCTGGTCTTGTCCACCCTGTAGAACCTCTCAAAAATCTGTTCCCGGTCTTCCTCGGGGATTCCGCAGCCACTGTCCTTGACCTTGATATAAAAGAAAATGTGGTCCGCATTCAGACTGACTTCCACCTGGCCTCCATCCTCATTATATTTTACCGCATTTTCTATGACATTGATACAAGCCTGGCTCAGCTTCACCTCATCCACCTCAGCCACCACCGGCCTCACCGTCTCCAGCCTCAGGCTGATATTCCTCTTGGCCGCGATGGGTGAGATCTGCTTCATCAGATTGGTCAGCAGCTCATTGATATTGGTAGGCTTGATATTCAGCTGGGGATGGGACCTGTCCATCCTTACCAGGGCCAGGAGATCTGTGATAATAGAGTTCTCCCTGTCAATCTCATGGACGATATCTTCCATAAACTCTTTATAGTATTCCACCGGCACATCATCCTGCAGCAGCAGGGAATCAGCCAGGATCTTCATGGATGTGATGGGAGTTTTGAGCTCATGGGAGACATTGGACACGAATTCCTGGCGGGAATTCTCCAGCTCCCGGTAGCGGTCGATCACCTGGTTGAAGGAATCCGACATCTGGTAAAACTCCTTAAAGCCCTTCGGCGTCAGGGCCGTCTCCTGATGTCCCGCATTAATCATATCCAGCTGGGTCTGGACATTCCTGAAATTCTTCCTCAGGAAAATATGGACGATGAGACAACATATGATGACCAGCAGCAGGAAAAGACTGATTATGGTCACCCTCTGGTCCCTCATATAATTCATAACCGTCCTTCTAAGGCTCATGGCCGACAGGGCAATCACAAGTCCCTGGATCTCTCCCTCTGAATCCTGAATCTCTGTAATCACCTGGAGAAAATGATTCCCTATAATCCTGGGAGAAGACCCCTGTCCCCGCATGACGCTCACTGTCTCCTCATTGATCAGGTAGTGGCCATAACTTTTCCGATAGGTATCGGTGATAACCTTGAAATGACTATCAAGAATGAGAATTCTTCCATCCAGATAATCAGCCAGCCTCTCTACATCCCTGATCCTGGAGGAATCGCTGACCTTGGGATAATTCATGCTGTAGGACCGCATCTCTCCAGACATAATCTGGTTGCTCAAAACGGCACAATGTTTCTTCACTTCCCTGGTCTGCTCCTCAAAGTTCTTCGATCCTACGACCGAATTCAAAACCACACTATAAATAGTCATGATGATAGCCATGATCAGAAAAACAAAAACCGGAGTCAGCAGACTCAAGGGAAAATAGCTTTGAATCTTTCTCATAATAGTAGCGGAACTCCTCCCTCTGCTTTAATACTAAACAGCCAGTCAAAGGTCTCCCAACATAATCCGGACATTTACCCGGATGGGAGAGAAACCATTTATCTAATATACGATTGACAACAGTATTATACCATTAATTCAGAAATAGGAAACTATCAAAACAAGCAAAACCGCAAGACCTATAACCAGAACCAGCGAAGTAGCTGTCGCACTAAAGCGGCGACTCCTTATCACGTAAAAAGGCAGGAACCCTCATGTCCTGTGTTATGTCCGTTGTTGGCATCCGTTCGTCTGATGACGGACTGATCCCAGTCCGTCCC
>ODAJ014768881.1_pt1 | contig 49632 bp, 33 predicted proteins | sample 1539241 | NCBI WGS metagenome assembly ODAJ01 (sample SAMN02144231, study PRJEB22623) | gut metagenome | biome: sheep rumen | host: Ovis aries | place: New Zealand | reverse complement strand
CCACTGGCTCAGGTTGAAGGCTCGGTTAATTGGAGCCAGCCGACAGAGGCGGAGGTAAGTTGGGATAATATTGCCAATGTAAGTAGTTGGACTCTGAAATACAAAACACACGATGCAGGCTCATGGACAACCGCTTTCGCAGCCAAGACCGGTTCGGACAGTGAGATTACTGTCTATAGCGATGGTGGCACAGATAACAAGATGAAAAGCACTATTGCGACAACCTGTAATACTGCTTATGATTTCTTGATTATTGCTAATCCGGCAAGTGGCTATTGCGACAAGGAGCAAACCTTGGAGAATAAGAACTCCGGCAAATGGAGCGTGGCGTATTCATTAACCGGCGTGACACAATCTTCGGGACCGGCAACGGGTGCTAATGTGTGCGGCGATTATAGCGCACAATTCGCTGTAAGTGGTCCGGCTTATGCATTACCAGATGCTATTACCGTCAAGGTAGGTGATGAGATATTAGATCCCTCTAATTATACATGGGATAGCAGCACCGGTGCATTGAGTATAGCGTCTGCAAAGATAACCGGCAATCTCTCTATCACCGTGACCGGAGTAGAGGTAGGTTGTAGTGCAGATCCGACTATTGGCGCAGCAAGCCTAAACGGGACATTCAGTAATACATCGGTTGGTGTGACAGTTGCTACATCAAGTACCGGTAATCAATATTGCGCATGGACAGATTATGGTTTTGTATGGGGCACCAGTGAGAACCCGACCGTTGAGGGCAACAAAGTAGTAGTAGGCACATCGGATGCAGCTACTACTTGGAATGGCAGTCTGACAGGTTCGTTTGAGACAGGAGTGACTTATTATTTCCGTGCTTATGGAAAGAATAGCAAAGACGATGGGGAATATGTATATGGAGCCGGCGGTTCGTTTACTCCGCGTAGCGTGACCTTCAATAGTAACGGCGGAAGCGATGTGGCTACAGCCTATGTGAATAGCGGCGAAGCGATCGTTGCTCCGAGTGTACCGACCAAAACCGGTTATGACTTCGATGGATGGCAGTTGAGCGGAGCTGCATATGATTTTGCTGCTTTGGTTAGCGGTAATATCGTATTGGACGCTGTTTGGACTGCCAAGACGATGGATGTAACTCTGGATAATCAGAGTGCAACAACTGCCGGAACTGATAAAGTAACTGGTATATATGACCAAGGGCTGCCTTCTATCGCAGAGAACTTACCGGAGAAAACCGGTTATACTTTCCAAGGCTATTATTCAGAAACCGGAGGTAACGGAACAAAATATATCAATGCCGATGGTACCGCAAATGGTACTTGGGATAAAGAGGTTGCCACAACGCTATACGCTTATTGGACGATAAACAACTATACGGTGACATGGAAAGTGGCAGGGAATGATTACACTACGGGTGTGAGCGCGTCCAACAACAATGCCAACTATAACACCACCGTTAGTGCTCCTACAGCACCGGCAGCAAGTCTGTTAGGCGAACAAGGATGCGCAGATACGTTTATGGGTTGGAGCAAGAAGAATGGCGGTCATGATGCAAAGGCAGCAAGTTACTATGATGACTTGTTTACCGAGACTTCTCCGGCTATCACAGAGAATACTACTTTCTATGCTGTGTTTGCAAAGGAGAATGGTGGAACTGCTACGGCTACGTTTGATCCTGCAAATACGACAGGATTGACAGAAAGCCCAACAAAAACATGGACACATACTGCGTCCGGAGTAAAAATGCAACTGGTAGGCTCTTCTTCTCATTATACGAACGGAACGCCTAAAACATGGACTATGTCACATAGTTCGGGAAGTAAAACGGTTATTACCTCACCGACAAATATAACACAAATTGTTGCAAAAAGCGTTTATCAGTACGAAAGTGGAAATAAGACCTATACTGGTTACATTAAAGATGCATCTGCTGGCACTTTGTCGCCGACTTCGTTCACTTCCGGAGATGCAGATGGAGACGGAAATGTAACACAAACTATCTCCAATATCAATGCTAAATCCATTACCATACAAGACAACTCGTCTTCGGCAGGAGACCAAGCCCGGGTGGTATTGTTGACCGTTACTTACTCCACCACATCTTATTCGGACTACGTAACGGAGTGTGCGCCACTGACTTGCAGCGTGCCGCAGAGTTTGGCAAGTACGCCGGGTAAGAACGGTGCAACACTCAGTTGGAGTGTGCAAGAAGTTGGAACGGCATCTAAATACCAATATGCCGTTTGGGCAGTGGGTGCAGACGAACCGACCAGCGGTTACAGCGAGACAACCAACTTGACGGCAACGGTAAGCGGTTTGATGTCCGATACCGAATACAACTGGAAAGTGCGCACCGTTTGTACGGGCGAGGACGGCGAAAGCGAGTTCGCCAAGAGCACGTTCACTACCGGTTCTGTTGATTTGACATTCAGTGTACCGACAGGAGTTAGCTCTGTAACAGCCTCTACTTCTGCAAGTGCGCTGCCGAGTGCAGACGTACCAGACGCTTGTGCAGGCTGCTGGTCATTTGCCGGTTGGAGTTCAGACGAAAATGCCACTTCGGTTGAGTATGCAGCCGGCGGCACGTATAAGTTCGACGGCGACAAGACACTGTATGCGGTGTATGGAAAAGGATCTACTACCTATGAGTGGATTTCAGAGATTGAAGAATTGGCTGCTAATGAATATTATATAATTACTGCTGTATCAAGTAAGACGGAATATGCCTTAACAAATGAAGGACATGCATCTTATGCTAAAGATGCCAAATCGCTGGATATTACTGCTAAGGTAGAAGAAGATGAAAATGGCTATTACATCCAGAACCCAGAGGCAAATTATATATGGAAATATACAGGAACGAAGTTGTATAATGAGAGTGCAAATAAATATATCCAATTGTCTAATTATTCATCAAGTTCTATCCTTGATGCTTCAGGTGAGAATTTGACGTTCACAGTTGGTAATGATGGCGAATGGACGATTAAAAACGGTTCTGCTTACCTCAACTGCTATGGTTCTGGATTTGACGCATCCTCATCATCCTCCTCTGTTTATATCTACAAGCGTCAGATGGGTTCGTTGACCACGGCTCCTGATTGCTCAGGTCATACAGTTGAATGGTATGTGGCCGGTGCAAAAGTTCGCACAGATGAGGATATTACCTCTTGTGATGGTGTAGCAAGTCTGCCGAGTGTAGATGTGGCAGATATTCGCTGCAAGACAGAGGGCACAACCTTTATGGGTTGGAGCGAGACGAATGTGGGTGTTACTCCTACTTCTGACGCTGACGAGATTGCCGCTTTGAACTTGTTTACCGATGCAGCCGATGCTCCGGCAATCACGGCTGATAAGCAGTTCTATGCGGTATTTGCAGAAGGAACTCCGGCTAATCCTCAGGCTCAGACTGTGACATACACTATTTCAGCGAAGAACACATTAACGACCACAGGAGATGCTCCTACTGGTTCTTCGGCTACTATTGCAGAGAGTTATAGTGCATCGAAGCAGATGACAAGTGGTCATAGTCAAACGCTAAGATTGACTAATTTCGGAGCATGGAAGATTACAAAGATCGTTCTCTCTATGAAATCCAATCAAAACGGCGGTGGAGGTTCGTTGAGTTATTCTACAGATGGAGGTGAAACCTTTAGAGAAATCTCTAGTGGTGCATTTAACACTTCTGCTTGGTATGGAAGTTGGAGCACCGAGTACGTGGATGTAACAAAGAATAACTTGAATATCGTTTGTGGAGACGATGATGTAGTAATTAAGATTGCAGCATCTGCGAACTCGTTGTACTGCGAATCTTATGCGATTACATATGAGCCGATTATTACTTATGGCGACTACTTCACCGAGTGCTGTCCGCAGAAGGCTATCACGCTGAGTGGGGTAGATGATGAGGTAGGCAAGCATTTTGAGAGTGACAAAGAGGAAGCTTGCGAGGGCGAGACGGTTACACTGACGAAGACAGAGAACGGTAATTATACCTTTGGCGGATTTACTGTAAAAGATGCGAATGACGCGGCGGTAGATGGTACAATGAATAATGTTACCGGCAAATACACCTTCACGATGCCTGAAACGGCAGTGACTGTCACCGCAGCTTGGAATCCGAAGAACTATGAGGCAACTGCGGCTTCGGCTGACGAGGGAAAAGGTAGTGTTGTAGTGTCCGGCGGTAGCATTGAAGGCGGTAAGCGTTATGTGGCTTACGGCTCAACAATAACCCTTACGGCAACTCCTGTGGATGAAGATCACTACTTCCAGAACTGGACGGTTACACCGGATATGCCTGAACTGGATCTGACACAGAACCCGTTGGTAATCACGATGCCGGGTAATAACATTGACGTTACTGCTAACTTCGGTACGGTGGCTTATCCGGCACTGACTTTGGAAACAAACGAGGCTTATACGCTGACGGCTACTCTGGCTAACGGAGAGGCTATTCCGAATATGGGTGCTATCCGTTCGGGTACGGCCTTGAAGGTCAGCTATGTGCTGAACGGTCAGAACGAGAAGACCGGTTGGACTTTGACGCCTGCAACCACTTACGGCGAGAGCGAGAACTATATCACCTTCAATATGCCGAGTGAGGCTCTGAATGTAGCTTTGGCAGTACGTCCATACTACACCTTGGGTCTGAGTGCCGAGAACGGAACCATCAGCAGTGTTGAGATTGATGATGAGCCACAGACTCCTACTACAACTTCGTACAACGTACACGCTGGTGAGATCGTTGAAGTTGTTGCTACTCCGACCAATGATACCTATAAGTTCATTGGATGGGAGAAGACAGGTATTGATGAGAACGACTTCACAGAAAATGGAGCAGAAGCAACGCTTGAAGTTGCATCCAGCAACATGACATTGAAGGCAGTCTTCGAGGCAAAGGCGACTTACAACCTGACGCTGAATGCCCTTGGCAGAACGCAAGAAGTAATCCCCGCATTGGAAGGCACAGATGTTGCTTCATTGTTGGAAGGCAAAGAGGCTGTGACTCTGAAGGGCTATCATTTTGAGGGCTGGAGCGAGACCGAGGACGGCGAGGCTATTAGTGGCGATGCGTTGAAGCTGAATGGCGACAAGACCGTTTATGCGGTATATAGCGCTGAGGCTTACTATCAGAAAGTCACTTCGACAAGCGAAATCACCGATGGCCAGTACCTGATTGTTTATGAAGATGGTAATAAGGCATTCGATGGAGGAGCAAGTTCTTTGGATGAAGAAAACAACTATATTAGTGTTACTATAAGCAATAATAAAATTGAATCAAACACCGCAACAGATGCTGCTTCGTTCACAATTGACAAAGATGATAAGACCATTAAATCAGCGACCAATAAGTATATTGGTAATAGTAGTGATTCTAACGGACTAACCGAAAGCAACTCTGCTATGACGAATACAATGAGTATTGATGAAGATGGTAATTTTGTAGCTGTAAGTTCGGGCGGTGCATATCTCCGGTATAATAGCGCAAGTAACCAGTTGCGGTTCCGCTATTACAAATCAAGTTCATACACAGGTCAGAAGGCTATCCAACTCTACAAGAAGGTGGCTCCGGGCGCAAATGAGTCCAACCCGACGACTGTTGTTGCCAACAACGAGGTTCTTGTCATTGACGAGGATGCTACCTTGAACAACCTGACTATTGAGGCAGGCGGAAAGGTAGAGACGACCAACGAGCTGACGGTGATCAACAACCTGACGATTGAGTCGGAAGCCGGCAAGTCGGGACAGGTAAGCAATGCAGGTAAGGTACACGCCAACAATGTCTATATGGATGTGACGTTCTACAAGACGGCAACGGAATTGGATGCTACTTCGGCTAACCAGTGGTACATGATCAGTGCACCGTTTGACGTGAACCTGAACGGCGGATTCTTCCAGACCGACGGCACACCGATGGTATTCACGGTAGCAGCTGCTCCTAACTCGTTCGACTTGTTCGAATACAACGGAAGCAAACGCGCCTCGACCGGTAAGACCGGTTGGAAACGTGCGAGCGGTAAGATGAATGCCGGTGTGGCTTACCTTATCGGATTCGAGGCAGGCCAATCGACCACCATCCGTCTGAAAGCAGCCAACACCACGATGACGGATAAGGACGCCATTACGCTGAATACGTACACAAGCACTATTGGCACGGAAGAAGAGAATGCGAAGAACTCCAACTGGAACGGTGTAGCGAACCCGAACCTGCATTATATCTCCATCAACAAAGATGCACAGACGTATGATAACGATGCACGCAGTTATAACCCGTCCACTTCGGGAAGCACATCGTACGTGGTAGGAACAGCGTTCTTCATCCATGGAAAAGAGGATGCCAGCATCGTGAATACAATACATAGTGACCTTCGTGCGCCGAGACGCGCAACAGAGGCACTGCCGATCGAGTTCTGCGTTCGTCTGCAGCAAGAGAATGCAAGTTGGGCCAACCGGATGTATATCCGTGCATCGGAAGAGGCTTCCGCTCACTATGAGGCAGGTCGCGACCTGGAGACCATGAACGGAACAAACGGCAACAACGCATTGCTCTGGAGTAACAACTACGGCATGCGTCTGGCAATAGAGGAGGCTCCGATAGTGAACGACAAGGCTTCGTACGCGTTGAGCCTGTACGCTCCGGCAAATGGCACATACCGCATCGAGACACCGACAGAGAGCGATAACGCCGACTTGTATCTGACCAAAGACGGCCACGTGATCTGGAACCTGTCGATGGGTACGTATGAGGTAGAGCTGACGAAGGGTACGACGGAAGGCTACGGTCTGCTGCTCGTGCGCAAAGCTCCGAGCGTAGCGACAGGAGTGGATGAAGTTGAAAGCCAAGAGTCAAAAGCCGAGAGCGCAGAGAAAGTGATCATCGACGAGCACGTATATATCCTCCGCGACGGACAGATGTACGACGTGACAGGCAAGGCGGTCAAGTAAAGTGACTAAGTACCAAGTACCAAGTGAAAAGGGAATGGATTAGCAGAGTAGGGCAACCTGCCTGCTAATCCACCCGACAGCCGGAAAGAACAACAGACGATGGCAGAACACGAAGCAATAAAGCTGTTTGAGTCCCTGCGGGTACGGGTCGTATGGGACGATGTACAAGAGAAGTACTTCTTCTCTGTGGTAGATGTGGTCCAGATATTAACAGAAAGTGTTGATGGACGCAAGTATTGGAACAAACTTAAACAAAGACTCAAGGAAGAAGGAAATGAGTCGGTGACAAATTGTCACCAACTGAAATTACAAGCGGCAGACGGGAAAAGGTATCTTACTGATGTGGCTGATACTGAGCAGATCCTGCGTATTATCCAGTCTGTTCCGTCCAAGAAAGCGGAGCCGTTCAAACAATGGCTGGCGCAAGTAGGCGCAGAGCGTATCCGTCAGATGCGCGACCCGGAACTAAGTATAGAGCAGATGGCGCGCGACTACCGGAGGTTAGATGAGTTGCCGTTTGAGAAAAAAGAATAATACGGCAAATTAGAGGAAAAAATAGCAAAATATTTGCATATATCAAAAAAAAGTAGTATTTTTGCAAACGAAATCGAAGCATTATGAAAAAGAAAAATTATATACAGCCGGAAGTAGAGGCAATGGTTTTATTGGGTGAGGGGATAATGAAGCCAAATTCTCCAGGAGCTGAAATAGAGCCTACGCCGGTAGTTCGCCGTCGTGACGGAAAGGTGGCGGTGTTCTAAGAGAGTTAAAATTCTACAGAGACGTCCGTAATGGTCGCGATAGTGACAGCAGAGTCTCTGCTAAAACAATGGTTAATCAAAGGCAGTCTTCGGGCTGCCTTTGATGATTGATGGGGGGAGGGCTTGCGCAATGGGGGACTGACGGGGGCTCGCGCAATGATGCGCGAGAAGTGCATGATGAGATGGGGGAGATAAGGCTCGCGCAATGGGGGAATGACGGGGCTCGCGCAATGATGCGCGAGAAGTGCATGATGCAATAATGAATATTTATGCTCGCGCAATGATGCGCGAGAGGTGCATGATGAGGGAGATAAGGCTCGCGGATGTGGGGATGGGGGGAAATGCCAAATTGATTTATCAATTTTTAGGTTTTTGGTGCAAAAATGCGCTGAGATTTGCATATTTGCGAAAAAAGTAGTAATTTTGTACCGAAAATGAGTACTACGCGACAATCGAATGGCGAACATGAGAAAGTAGTGCTGAGATAGCAAAAATTAAAAGCAATATTAAATAAATATACAAAAAAGATGAAAGAATTAGATCTGACTAAGTATGGCATTACGGGTGCTACCGTAATTGCACACAACCCTTCCTACGAGTATCTGTTCGAGGAAGAGACCAAACCTGAGTTGACCGGCTATGACAAAGGTCAGGAGACCGAACTGGGTGCCGTAAACGTAATGACCGGTATCTACACCGGCCGTTCGCCTAAAGACAAATATATCGTTGACGATGCACAGAGCCACAACAATGTATGGTGGACCACCGAGGGTTACAAGAACGACAACCACCCGATGAGCGAGGACGTATGGGCAAAAGTAAAAGAGCTGGCTATCAAAGAGCTGAGCAACAAGAACCTGTACGTAGTAGATGCATTCTGCGGCGCAAACAAAGAGACCCGTCTGGCAGTGCGCTTCATCGTAGAGGTGGCATGGCAGGCACACTTTGTTAAGAACATGTTCATCCAGCCGACCGCAGAGGAGTTGGAGAACTTCGAGCCGAACTTCGTTATCTACAATGCTTCGAAAGCCAAAGTGGAGAACTACAAAGAGTTAGGTCTGAACAGCGAGACTTGCGTGGCATTCAACACCACGAGCCGTGAGCAGGTGATCATCAACACCTGGTACGGCGGCGAGATGAAGAAAGGTATGTTCTCGATGCAGAACTACTATCTCCCGCTGCGCGGCATCGCTTCGATGCACTGCTCGGCTAACACCGACATGGAGGGCAAGAACACCGCTATCTTCTTCGGTCTGTCGGGAACCGGCAAGACCACTCTGAGTACCGATCCGAAGCGTCTGTTGATCGGTGACGACGAGCACGGATGGGACGACGAGGGCGTATTCAACCTCGAAGGCGGCTGCTATGCCAAGGTGATCAACCTGGACAAAGAGAGCGAGCCGGACATCTACAATGCTATCAAGCGCAACGCTCTCTTGGAGAACGTGACCGTTGACAAGAACGGCAAGATCGATTTCGCCGACAAGAGCGTGACCGAGAACACCCGTGTAAGCTATCCTATCAACCATATCGAGAAGATCGTTCGTCCTATCAGTGCAGGTCCTGCAGCCAAGAACGTGATTTTCCTGAGTGCTGATGCCTTCGGCGTACTGCCTCCTGTATCGATCCTGACTCCGGAGCAGACCAAGTACTACTTCCTGAGCGGCTTCACCGCCAAGCTGGCAGGTACCGAGCGCGGTATCACCGAGCCGACTCCGACTTTCTCGGCTTGCTTCGGTCAGGCATTCCTGGAGTTGCATCCGACCAAATATGCAGAGGAGCTGGTTAAGAAGATGGAGAAGAGCGGTGCTAAGGCATACCTCGTCAACACCGGCTGGAACGGTACGGGCAAACGTATCTCCATCCGCGACACCCGCGGAATCATCGACGCTATCCTCGGCGGCGACATCCTCACCGCTCCGACGAAGAAGATCCCGTACTTCAACTTCGAGGTTCCGACCGCACTGCCGGGCGTAGATCCTGCAATCCTTGATCCGCGTGACACCTACGCTGACGCTGCTCAGTGGGAGGAGAAGGCTAAAGACCTGGCTGCACGCTTCATCAAGAACTTTGACAAGTACACCACCAACGAAGCCGGTAAGGCACTGGTGGCTGCAGGTCCGCAGTTGTAAGAAGTTTGAGGGTTTGAAACAGAAATCAGGCGTCCGGAAGGGCGCCTGATTTTGTTATATAGCCGGAGGGGTCTTATGACCGAAGCCCGGCGGCGTGGTGTCCGCGGATGAGGATATGGTGGTTGGCGATGGGTTCGCGCAAGAGGCGCGACGCCAGTTCCGGTGAGCCTTGTATCCATACCTGCGTACGGCAGAGGTTGGGTTCGTATTGGTTGGCGACGAGTTGTACATCCTCCGCCAAGAGGCGTGTGAGGTCTCCGCTGAGTTTGACCAGCGTGTAGTCGCCGAGCGGCAGTTCGCCGTGTATGGCCACGCCGATGCCGGACTCGAAATGGGTAGTAAGCGAATGGGAGGAACACATCTTGAGCGGCAGTGTACAATGTGCCCAAAGCATCTTGCCGTCCTCCTGAATACGGGCAGGGTTGACTTGGAAACAGAGTTCGCCTGTGCGTTGACGGCACAGCATCATGGTGAGCAGTGCAGGTATGTCTCCTTCGCACGCCGCGGGGATGCCTTCGTCATTGAGCCGGCTGAGCGCCATACAGCCGGTGTTGTGTACGGTAGTGAGCATATCGAAACAGCGGAGGGTAATGCCTTGCAGGTCATATCGGGAGACGATGTCGCGTAGGCGTTGGTAGATGAGGTCTGCGCCTTTTGGACCGCCGTCGATGACACCGAGCGAGGTGACTTCCTCAATAGGTATATCCACCAGCGTCACGCCCAAGATGTCGAAAGCCCGCTGATAATCAACATGGCTGGCGATGAGCCAGTCGCTGGGAGCACCCACCACCCCGAGGCGGCAGTTGAGCCGGGCGGAGACGGCAGGAGTGTCAGAAGAACGGAGTGTGGGGATGGTTTCCGGTGTGAGGGAGCGATAAGTGGCGGCATCCTTTTCGCGCAAGAGGACAGCCTGCCCGTTATGCTGCTGAATCCATGTGAGTATCTCCAGCGACGCCGCCAGCGAATTGCTTTGTCCGGAGACAAGGAGATAAACCGGTTGGTCCAGACGGATGGTGCCGTCCTCTACGAGAGCGAGGAACGAAGCTTCAGTCCCTCCGGTGAGGATAGCGAGCACTTGGTGGGTAGAAAGCCAGTCGGCATCGGGTTGCAAAGGCAGAGGCATATTCTCCCGATGCATAGCAGAAGACAAGATATGTAGCATGATATTAGTGATTAAATATGGTACAAAGGTACAATAAAAATCCAATATACGCAAGTTTTAGGTGGAAAAATGAACAAATAGATGTGTTTTTATGAAAAAAAAGGAAAAATAATTTGCGTATGTGAAAAAAATGTAGTACCTTTGCAGTCGAAAATAAAATTTTCATAGTTAAGGTTTAGGTTTAATAAGCAATAGGAGGCTGGGAAGTTTCCTATTGTTTTTTCAAATCTCAAAAAAAAACTATATGAATATGAACGAAGAAATACTGGAAAAACAACCCGCCGATCTTCCGGATCTGGAAAGCGTGGAGGAGGTTCGTAAAGCCGTGATAGCATCGGAGATACTGAACCGCAAATGGTAATAGAAATAAAACACAAAGAAATATGGCAGTAACATACATGACTGCAGAAGGTCTGCAGAAACTGAAAGAAGAACTCCAGCAGTTGGAGGCAGTGGAGCGCCCGCGTGTGATAGCGGCGATAGCTGAGGCGCGTGACAAAGGCGATTTGAGCGAGAATGCCGAATATGACGCGGCAAAAGAGGAACAAGGAATGTTAGAGAGCAAGATAGCTCAGATCAAAGCACGTATCATGGATGCGCGTATCATAGACCAGAGTACGGTCTCGACGGACGAGGTACAGATATTAACTAAGGTACGCGTGCGCGTGAAGAAAACGGGCGCGGAGAAGACCTACCAGCTGGTGACCGAAGGCGAAGCCAACAGCATGGAAGGCAAGATCGCCGTGACGACTCCTATCGCCAAAGGTCTGTTAGGCAAGAAAGTGGGTGACATCGCCCAGGTACAAGTGCCGGCAGGAGTGATGGAGTTTGAGATATTGGAGATTTCGCTCTAAAAGATTGAGACTATGACTATTTTTACCCGAATCATCAAGGGCGAGATCCCCAGCTACAAGGTGGCGGAGGATGAGCGCTATTATGCTTTTCTGGACATCAATCCGTTGCAGAAGGGTCACACTCTGGTGATCCCGAAGCTGAGCGAGCCGGAGGAGGACTATATCTTCAATCTGGACGACGAGACGCTGGCAGGGCTGATGGTTTTTGCCAAGAAAGTGGCGAAAGGACTGAAAGAAGCAACCGGTTGCAAGCGTGTAGGCGTAGCAGTGTTAGGGATGGAGGTTAACCATGTGCATGTACATCTGGTGCCGCTGAATACGGAAGGCGATATGCTGTTCAGCAACCCGAAACTGTCGCTTCCTGCCGAAGAGATGGCGGAGATAGCCAATTCGATAGCCGAAGCGGTGGAGAGAGAAGCTTAGGAAGTTGAGAGTTGAAAGAAGTTGAGTGAGTGGAAAAAGATAGTGAGTAGTGTGCTGATAGCGGCGGTGTGTGTAGCCGCACAAGCACAGAAGTGGACTACGTTTTTTGCGTACAATAACGTAGAACAGATTGCTTTGGGCAATGAGTGTGTATATGCTCTGTCTGACGGCAGTCTGTTTTCCGTAGATAAGAGTACGGAGCAGATACGGATATACAACAACGGTTCGGGTCTGCACGGAACGGGTATCACGGCTATTCATTATGACAAGACCTCCCAATCCCTGCTGATAGGATACAAGAACGGCAAGATAGACCTCCTCTCGAAAAACGGCGTACAATACATCGGCGAGTTGTACGACAAGGATATGACGCAGCAGAAGACGATCTATAACATCACGATCGACAAGACCACTGCGTACCTCTCTACCCACTACGGTATCCAAACAATGGATATGCGGAGCAGAAAACTGGTGGACAGTTACTGGTTGCTGCCTGGCGGAAAAGAGAAGCCGATTTCTGATGTCAGGATAAGCGGTGACAGCATCTATGCCTACGATGCGGACAGTCTCTTCTGCGCAGGGATGAAAGATAACCTGGTGGATTACCGGGTGTGGAAGCGCGAGAAAGGACACCGTGTGGCTCCGGATGAAGAGAAAGGGAAACACTACCATGACGGAACGAGCCACTGGTATGCCGGTCATGGCGAAGGCATCGTGCGGTTTACCTCTACTTCACGGATAACATACAAGCCTCAGGGACCGGTTACGAACGAGTCGTATTATGTATCCGCCGTAGGCGGACAGGTGTTTATGCTTGCGGGCGGACGGTGGACCAGCCAATACGGCAAGCAGGGGCACGTGATGCGGTACAGAGGCAACAGCTGGTACACCATTCTTGCCGATAGCATCCGTGCACAGAGCGGAGTCGCCAAAGTGCGAGACATGATGAATATCGCCGTAGATCCCCAAGATGAAAATCACTATTTTGCAACCAGTTACGGTACGGGACTGTATGAGTTCCGCGGCGACCGGTGTGTAGGTCATACCACGGCAAACGGCGTGATAGAGTCTGCTCTTCCGAACAGTGCCGACGAGTACACGCGTCTGTTGGGGGCACATTTTGACCGCCAGGGTCGTCTGTGGATGCTGAATGCCGGTTCGGTGGCTAACCAAGTGGTGGTGAAAGACGGCGAGGAGTATAAAGGAATACCGCTGACGATAGACGGACAGCTGATGCAGATAGAGATACCCGCCGACCTGATTATCGACCGGCGGAACGAGCACTTGAAATGGATAGGCATCGCCTACAAGAACACGGGTGTGATCACGCTGGACGACAACGGAACGATAGACAGCAGCGACGACAGAGTATGCTATCACAGCCAGTGGCTGAACCGGCAAGGCAGAACCTTCAAACCCAACAACATCTTCGCCATGATGCAAGACAGCAAAGGGCGGATATGGCTGGCTACCGACCAAGGTGCGGCATATATAGACGAGGAGACGGATGCGTTCCAATCGGAGATGATTGTACAGCCGGAGGTGATGGACGGCAATGGCGAGAACCCGATCACGACCCTGCGGGTGACGGCTTTGTGCCAAACGCCGGACGGGCATATATGGGTAGGCACGGAGACGCTGGGCGTGTATGAGTTGGACGAAGACGCGACCGAGATTCTGGCACACTATACCACCGACAACTCGGCGATGTCCGCCAACGGCATCCTGTCGCTGAGCAGCAACGAGGACGGCTGCGTATGGATCGGCACCTCGGAAGGATTGGTGAAATATGACCCCAAGGGGAATGATGAAAGTCTGAAGGCTGCAGAGGAAACGAGCGGGGATGAGGACAAAGGCAGTATGCTGCTCTGGCAGCTGCATCTGTCCTACTCCAATGCACAAGAGATAACGGCCTCAAACAGCCATATCTATGCTGTTGCCAACGGTGCTCTCTTCAGTATTGACAGAGCCGACAACAGATTGGAGTGCCTGAGCAAGTCAACCGGTCTGAGTGGCACAGGAGTGAGCCATATCGCCTACGACAAAGGGGCGGAGCGACTGATCGTGGCTTACGAGAACGGCCAGATAGACATAGTTGAGGAAGACGGCAGTGTGATTCCGATGCCGGATCTGTCGATGAAGGCAGGTTCGATGGCAGTGAATATCAACAGCATCGCCGTTGGCAGCAGAAACAGTTATCTGGCAATGCCATTCGGTGTTATCGCCTTGCAGCCGCGCAAAGCCGAGGTGAGTGAGACTTACTATATCGGCGAGAATGCCGGATCGGTAGAGGTACAGCAGATTGTGGAAATGGGCGATAGCCTCTATGCTTTCTCCTACGACAGGATGTACAAGGCTGCTCTGAAGGACAACCTTGTGGACTTCTCCTTCTGGCAACAAGAGGAGATCCCGTTTGAGGAAGTGCAGCAGGCAGCGGTGTACGAAGACAAGATTTATGTTCTGGCGCATGACACATTGTACCGCCGTGAGGGAAAGGGATGGAAGCAAGTGTTGGCAGAGCCGATGAAATGGATGCACGTGAGCGGCGGCCAGCTGTTAGGCTACCGGCAGAACAAAGGTCTGCTGCGGCTGGGCGAAGAGGATGCGACAGTATGGCTGAGTGATACTTATGTAGCTGCCGATGCGGTGTACTCCAATGGCGAGTACTGGCTGGCAGAGGAGGGCAAAGGTGTTGTACGACTGAGTACCGCCGGCGATGAACGATACGAGGCGGAAGGTCCGTTGAGCAATTTCGGTTACCGGTTGCAGATCGCCCATGACCGGTTGTATGTGGCACCGGGTGGCCGCTGGGCAGAGCAGTTCGGGCGGCAGAGCAGCCTGAGTATCTATGACGGACAGCAGTGGAAAGGTATCCCTTGGCCGGATACATGGTATTACACCGGTCATGATATCCGCGATGCCGTAAGTTATGCCATAGATGCAGCAGACCCCGGACATTTCTATGTGGCTACATACGGCACGGGCGTGTTCGAGTTTAAGAACTACAAGGCGGTAGCTCACTATGACAGCAGTAACAGTTCACTCCGAAAGGTAACTGCCGATGCATCCGACTATTACTATACTCGTACCGATGGAGCGATGTGGGATGAGGACGGAAACCTGTGGGTGATGAACTCCACCGAGAGGGGCGAGCCGCTGCATATACGTACCCCTTACGGTCAATGGACAGGTCTGAAACTCAAGTATCAAGGCAGCGAGATAGAGCCGCTGAAAACGCCGTTCGGCATATACGTGGACAAACGCAACAAGAACCTGAAATGGATGATGGACCAGCGTGAGACTCCGCGTCTGATACTACTGAATGACGGCGGAACGCCGACTTATACAGGCGACGACAAATGTATGGTGCGCAGTTCGCTGGTGGATCAGAATGGCAATGTGTTAACGCCGACGCAGTTCCGATGCATAGAACAAGATCATACCAATCGTATCTGGATAGGTACCGACAAAGGAGTGCTGTTGCTGTCGAAAGAGTCGGACTTCTTCAGCAGTAATGTCTGCGAACGCATTATTATCCCGCGGAATGACGGAACGAAACTGGGCGACTATCTGTTAGGCGACGAGCAGATCAACTGTCTGGCTGTGGATGGGGGCAACCGGATGTGGATAGGAACAGCGAACTCAGGTCTGTATCTGATAGAAGATGATACTATCACCGTGGCGCATTTTACGGAGAACAACTCCCTGCTGCCCTCTAACACCATACAGTCGATCGCTATCATGCCCAAGACGGGTGAAGTGTTTGTAGGTACGGCTAACGGTATAGCCTCCTATCGCGCCGATGCAAGTGAGCCTCAGGAAGACCTGAAGCAGGCTTATGCTTTCCCCAACCCAGTCCGTCCGAACTACGGCGGCATGATCTCTGTTGCCGGATTGATGGAGAATACGGTGGTCAATATCGTTGACGAAAGCGGCAATCTGGTATGCAAGACCAAGAGCCACGGCGGAATGGCTGTCTGGGATGGAAAAACACAAAGCGGCAAGCGCGCCAAAGGCGGCGTCTATACCGCCTTGTGTAATGCGCCTGACGGCTCCCGTACAGTAGTGAAAATTCTGGTAATCCGATAGGACTATCGGATGAGTTTCATGAATTCTTCCCGTGTTTTAGCCTGATTGAATACTCCGGTGAAATCGGATGTAACGGTCATGGCATGCTGTTTCTGTACACCGCGCATCTGCATGCAGAGGTGTTCCGCCTCGATAACAACCATGACGCCGAGCGGGTCAAGGGTTGACTGAATACAGTCCTTGATCTGGGTGGTGAGGCGCTCCTGCACCTGGAGGCGACGCGCAAAGACATCTACGACACGGGCAATCTTGCTCAGCCCCGTGATGCGTCCGTTAGGAATATATGCCACATGCACCTTGCCGAAGAAAGGAAGCATGTGGTGCTCACAGAGGGAGTAGAAATCAATATCTTTGACAACTACCATCTGGCGATAGTCCTCTTCGAAGAGGGCGGAACGCAAGATGGCTTTTGGGTCTTCGTTATATCCCTTGCATAGAAACTGCATGGCCTTGCCAACGCGTGCAGGGGTCTTGAGAAGTCCCTCGCGATCCGGGTTCTCGCCTATCTCCTGCAGCAAGGCTGATATATGCGATGCTATTCGTTGTGTACGCTCTGCGTCGGGTGTAAACTGCTGTAAATCCATTATTCTTTTTTCTCTTTGGCTTGTTTGATAACAATCGCTCTGATGTGGTCACGCACGACATAGGTGTGTGCTTTCATATTGGGGAACTGCTGCAAGAAGGAGCGCTTGAAATTGTTCGCCTCTTCAAGCGAGCCGAAATCTCCCAGGCGTACACGCCAGAAAGGTGTGTAGAACCGTACATAGACAGGAACAGAGACGCGTCCGTTAAGCTTGGCGTAGATGCGTTGCGCCTCTTGTTGTCCCACTCGTTGGTCATTCGACTGATAGACTTCCAGTCGATATCCAATAGGATTGGCGCGGATGACCTTCTTCCTGTTCTGCTTGCTATAGGAGCGGTGGATATATCCGCCTTCCGCCAGTACCCGGATATAACGGGGCTGATGGATAGTGACTTCCGGAAGAAGGGCTTGCCATATCTTGATGACCGTAGTGTCAGTCATCGTGGTATCAGTAGCGAGACTGTCGCTTGCTGAGGGGACGATCTTTCCCGTATTGACAGGAAAGATGTCTTGCGCCTTCGTAGTAGACAAGGTCCACAAGGACGCGCAGAAAAGTATAATCAGATATTTCTTCATAATTTGTATTAATAATGGAACGAACTACCTCCCACAAACTCACGCAGCAAGGACGTCGGCGGTATTTCTTTCTCCGGTATGGGTACAAAATACTGGAGGAATTTGATGAGGCGGTGTGCCTCGGTGTATTCGTCGCAGTATTTAGGTACCTCTTGCAGTATCGGTTCTGCGTGGCGTTTAAGCACTGCCAACTCGAAAAGCAATGCGGAGTTGAACATGGCATCGGCTTCCTCCTGGAAGGGGTAGATCCATTTGCTCTCTCCGCGGATGACACTCGGGCAACGTGCAATAGTATCTCGCGCCGAGTAGCCACGATATTTATAATCACGTACAATACGACGCAGCAATCGGATGTCGGTAGTAGGAATCCAGTTGTGGTTGTCGATATTGATGGTGGTCAGTGCCGATACGTATATCTTGAATGTCAAATTTCGTGCCACATCGGGCAGTATGATCGGATTCAGTGCGTGCAAGCCCTCGATGATGAGGACGCTGTCGCGGTGCATTTTGAGTTTGCGTCCCTCAAAAACGCGCTCTCCCCGTTCAAAGGAATAGGACGGCAGTTCCACCTCCTTGCCCTCGAGCAGTTCCGTCATCTGCTGGCGGAAGAAGGGCAGATCAACTGCGTTGACGTTTTCAAAATCCCAGTCGCCGTTCTCGTCACGCGGTGTATCTACGCGGTTGACAAAATAGTCATCCATTGATATTACTTCGGGGCGGATGCCATTGACCATCAACTGGATCTGCAGACGCTTGGAGAACGTTGTCTTACCGGAGGAAGAGGGACCCGCAATAAAGAGGATACGCGGCTTTTTCTCCGCTATCCGGTCTGCTATCTGAGCCACTTTCTTCTCGTGGAGAGCTTCGGCGAGTTTGATGAGTTCAAAGGAGCGGTTGTTCTTGCAGGCTACGTTGAACTCGCTGACATTATTGATTTTGAGAAGTTTATTCCAAGCGCTATATTCGGAGAATATCTTGAACATGCTATCCTGATGGAGGGTGTCCTCCAGTTTGCTCGGATCCTGACGGTTAGGGATACGCAGGAGCATCCCGTCGTAGTACGGCTCCAGGTCAAAGATGTCGATATATCCGGTCGAAGGCATGAGACTGCTGGTGTAATAGTCGATATAATCGCCCATGCGGAAATAGCGGCAATAGGGGTTGCCGAGTGTCTGGAAGATGGTGGACTCGCCATCGTGGCGGGTGCCGAACATCTTGATGACCTCTTTGGTCTGCTTCTCTTCTTCAAAGATCTCGCGGTCTTCGCTGATGATCTGTTTCATCCGCTCCTTGATGGCCAGAACCATCTCCGGCGTGAGTTGCGGTCCAGCAGTCTCGGCATTGAGGTCTCCGTCTTTGGCTTCGTACCACTGGAGGGTGCAGTAATACCCTTTGGAAATCGGGTGCTCAACACGGAGGTCGGCACGCGGATACAGTTCTCTGATAGCACAAGCCAAGACCATATTGAGCGTACGCACATAAGCACGCATGCCGGAAGGGGAACTGGCATCGAGGAACTCCACATCTTTGGGTTTATAGAGCAAGAATTTGAGGTTTTCCACTTTGTAGTTGACGTGCGCCGCGATAATAGGATAGTTGAGCTTGACGCCAATGAGGTTTTTGAGTTCGAGCAGGGATATTCCGCGCGGAACTTCATGATAAGAGTGGGTGTTCTTGCAATAAACGGTGATGGTGGGTTCCATAGGATATAAAGATTATTTATTAACGAGTTGATGTATCTCCATCGCTTGCGCGAGGATAGGTTGGATGTCACTGAGCCGCAGCTGGTTAGCGGCATCCGAGATTGCCTCCTCCGGTTTGGGGTGCACTTCGAGAAACAGTCCGTCGATACCTACGGCGAGTGCTGCCCGGATGAGCGGCGGCACCATCTCCCGATTGCCTCCGGTGAAGCCCTGTTGGGACGATGGCTGCTGTACGGAGTGGGTGGCATCAAAGATGACGGGATACCCAAATCGGCGCATCTCAACGAGCGAAGTCATATCTACTACCAGCCGTCCGTAGCCGAAAGAAGATCCTCGTTCGGTAAGCCATATGTCGGCATTGGGGCGAACGGCATTGATCTTGCTGATCGCGCCGCCCATATCCCATGGAGCCATGAACTGTCCCTTTTTGACATTCACTATCTTGCCGGTCTTGGCTGCGGCTTCCAAGAGGTCTGTCTGGCGACTGAGGAATGCCGGAATCTGCAGGACGTCTGCTACCTCCGCTACGGGTGCACATTGCCAAGACTCATGTACATCGGTAAGAACAGGTACGGAGAATTGTGCCTTGACTTCTTGAAGAATCTGCAGCCCTTTCTCCATTCCTACTCCGCGTGGCGAAGAGGAAGTGCGGTTGGCTTTGTCGAAGGAAGACTTGAAATAGAGTGTTATTCCCAATCGGGCACAAGTGTCAGAGAGCCGCTCTGCGGTGGTCATCACCACATCGCGACTCTCGATGGCACAGGGGCCTGCTATGAGCAGTAGGGGTTTCATTTGGAGGGTTGGAATACACGTATCCATGCTACATTGAGCGTACCTTCCATAGCGCGTTGCTGTTCATCGATGAATGATGAGAGGGCAAGGAAGAGTTTCTCTTTGGGCAGGTTGTAGGAGGTGCGATATACCTCAAGGTTGTTGACATACCAAATGAGTTCGCGCTCATTCCAACGGAGCGAATAGATATAATACTTGGATGGCGAGATACCGCGAATAGTAGTACCATCGAAACCATTCTCCTTGTAGTTGCCAATGGTGATGCGTTTGCCGTTGTAGTGGAAGAGGCTGATCATCGGCAACTTCTTGCCTGAGCCAAGCCAAACGGCGTGGTGGATGTCGCCTTCTACACGCACTTTCGCCATAAACAAACCTCCTTGCTGACGGAAAGAGTCGGCAGTCTGGATAACATCGGAGGTGTAGTCAAAGTCCTTGTTGATAAATCCTTTTTTGGTGTCCCACGCCGGAGCGGTTATTTTTTCGTGCTTGGTGAAAAGGCAGAGTTTGTTGTCAACCGTGCCGACATTCTTGCCTCCGTTGTTGGCCTGTTGCTCATTGGCAAAGGAGTGCTGGCGGAGCAGTTTGGGGTTGTCGTAAGCAAAACCTGCTTTCCATTGTGAGTCGGCAAGGCGCAACCAGTCAAACTCATCCTTGAAGGTCGTGAGCCATGTCTCCATGGCTTCGATCTTTGCTTTGTCCTCTTTGAGGTAGAACTGGATATCTGCCATGGCAGCAAGGCGTTTGAAACGCACTTCCTGTTGGTATTCGTCAGTAGTTTTCCAGCGTTTCGGGTTGCTCCAGAAAGCGTGTTGCTGCTTGTACTCCGGAGTCGCGACCTCTTTGACGAGTGCTTCAAAACGCTCCGGAGTCTTTGAGTCGCGGTAGCGTAAGTATGCTTTGTACTCTTTGGAGTTCTCAAAATCCGCCATCTGCTTCAACTCCAGCGAATTGCGGACATCTTTCTTGCTCTGCAGTTTGACATAGTTGGGCGACTGTCTGAACTCAAGGTATTCTTTGAGCCGCTGGCTATCTTTGAGCTCCATGTATAACTGCAAGTCTTTGTCATGCAGCAGTTGTTTGTACTGACGTATGGTTTCGTACGTCGAGGTGCTCTTGTACTTGGTGTGAATCCAATTGTACTTCTTTTGCTGGAACTCCTTGCTCTCGATGACTTTCTTGAGTTCTTGGAATTCTTTCATCTCTGGCGATTGCTCAATCTGGCGGTAGCGTGCAATGCGCTCCTCCTGAGCGATCATGTTGCGCTCCATTTTGTCGGTGGAGTGGAGACGACCGGTTAATCTTGATAAGAAAAGATTCATACTAAAATGGTGTTAATGGATCATTTTATATAGTTGCTCCAAACTATCAACATAGGTTGGAGCATAATGTTCCTGTTGTGGCAAAAACGCCAGTGCCCGCATGTGGTCGGTAAGGTTGATGAGGTGGTCATAAAACCCTTTGTAGTTGAGGATGTAGATCGGTTTGCGGTGTTCGTTCACCGTGCCGGATGCTATCACGTCCATCATCTCGTCAAGTGTTCCGTAACTGCCGGGGAGGCAGACGAAACAGTCCGCAAGATCCTTCATCATCTGCTTGCGTTGGGCCATTGTGTCCACCAGATGCTGGGTGTCGCAGTTCTTTGCCCGGCGTCCGGCTTGGATGATACGGGTTGGTATCACGCCGATCACTTTGGCTCCGGCAGCTTTGGCGGCATCGCTGACGCGAGTCATCAATCCGCCGGTAGCTCCACCATAGACGAGGGAGTGACCAGCCTCGCCAATCCAGCGTCCCAGTTCATCGCCTAAAGCGAGATACTCTTCGGGGATGCTGTTCTTAGCCGAACAATAGACTGTAATTCTCATCAGGCGTCAATCTTAGCGTAGGTAGCGTTCTGCTCGATAAACTCGCGACGCGGAGCCACCTCGTCTCCCATGAGCATGGAGATGATGCGATCCGCCTCAGAGGCGTTTTCGATCGTTACTTTTTTGAGCAAGCGGCGTGCCGGATCCATAGTGGTTTCCCAAAGCTGCTCGTCGGACATCTCACCGAGACCTTTGTAACGCTGTGTCTTGACTTGGCGTTCATCGCCGTTAGCGTACTTCTGGATGAAGTCGTGACGCTGCTGGTCATTCCAGCAATACTCGCGGTAGTTGCCTTTGGAGCACATATAGAGCGGTGCCATGGCAATGTAGAGGTGTCCTTGCTCAATCACTTCTTTCATATGACGGAAGAACAGGGTCATAATCAGAGTGGCGATATGCGCACCGTCGACATCAGCATCTGCCATGATGATTACTTTGTGGTAACGGATCTTGGAGAGGTTGAGTGCCTTAGGGTCCTCTTCTGTACCGAAGGTGATACCCAGTGCGGTGAAGATATTACGGACCTCCTCGGACTCAAACACCTTGTGCTCCATCGCTTTCTCAACGTTCAGGATCTTACCTCTCAGCGGCAGGATTGCCTGGTGTACACGGTCGCGACCGGTTTTGGCAGTACCGCCTGCCGAATCTCCCTCGACGAGAAAGAGTTCGCACTCTGCCGGATCTTTGGAAGCGCAGTCTGCCAGTTTGCCCGGCAGTCCGCCACCACTCAGCGGCGACTTGCGAAGCACACTCTGGCGTGCATTGCGGGCAGCGATACGGGCTTGTGCAGCGAGGATTACTTTCTCAACAATCTTCTTTGCATCATCAGGATGCTCCTCCAGGTAGTTCTGCAAGGCTTCGCTTACAGCCTGGTTCACCATTCCGGCTACCTCAGAGTTGCCCAACTTGGTCTTGGTCTGGCCTTCGAACTGCGGCTCTGCCACTTTGACGGAGATAACAGCTGTCAGTCCCTCGCGGAAGTCGTTCGGATCGATGGTGGAGTTGCCATCTTTGTCTTTGAGCTTTGCTTTCTCCAGCATCTTGCTCTCCTCTGCGTATTTCTTCATCACACGGGTCAAAGCAGCGCGGAAACCGGCTACGTGGGTACCGCCCTCGATGGTGTTGATATTGTTGACATAGGAATGGACATTCTCGTTGAAGTCGGTGTTATAGAGGATGGCGACCTCCACCGGCGTGCCGAACTTGTCGGTATTGAGATGGATGACCTCCGAGATGAGCGGTGTGCGTGTTCCGTCGATATAACGGACGAATTCCTGCAGACCTTTCTCGGAATAGAAGACCTCCTTCTTGCACTCGGTAACTTTGGTGTTGTCGTCCAGGATTTTGTCAACAAGTACCCGCTTGTCTTTCAGAACGATCTTGATTCCGGCATTGAGGAAAGCCAGCTCGCGCATGCGGTTGGCAAGGAGATCCCACTGGTACACTGTCTCCGTGAAGATTGTGTTGTCCGGCCAGAACTGAACAAAGGTGCCAGTCTTTCCTTGCTCCCAGTTACCGGTAGCTTCAGCAGCGGAGATGACGTGCACCGGAGCAAGCGGTTTGCCTTTCTCGTAGTCCTGACTATGAATCTTGCCGTCACGATAAACCTCTACATGCATTTTGGTAGAAAGGGCGTTCACACAACTCACACCCACACCGTGGAGACCACCGGAGACTTTGTAACTATCCTTATTGAATTTACCACCGGCGTGTAATACTGTCATTACGACTTCCAGAGCACTGCGGTGCTCTTTCGGGTGCATATCTACAGGAATGCCGCGGCCGTTGTCCTGCACGGTGATTGAGTTGTCTTCATTGATGTGGACTGCAATCTCGGTACAGAAACCTGCCAATGCTTCATCAATAGAGTTGTCCACCACCTCATTCACCAGGTGGTGCAGACCCTTCTGCGAAATGTCGCCAATGTACATTGCCGGACGTTTACGCACCGCCTCTAAACCTTCGAGCACTTGAATACTCGAGCCATCATACTTTTCTTTTTGTTCTTCCATTGTATAGTCTTAAAATATATATTCTAAATGATGTTCGCGCACGCGCGCATATAATTCGGCTACAAAGGTACAGAAAAATTCGCATATACGCAAATTTTTTTGCACTTTTGTGCTAAAGTGTGTGATTTTTTAATGAAATAAGTGTCAGAATAAGCTTAATTGCTCGTCTTGCGGCTTGCTGTCTTCCGGAATCTGGTTGGTGATAGTGAGGGTGACACCGCTGACTTCGGTGGTCAGAGTAGCTTCGGTAGTGTTGGAAGATGCATTGTCATCAGAGGCGTTTCCGCTCTCATCCGAACCACTTTGCTCCGGTTCTTCGAACTCGGGTTCTTCGGGGTCCGGCTCGGGTTCGGGAGTGATGTCTTCGATGGTAGCCAGTGGCAGTGTGGTGAAACGTTTGCCTTTGGCTTTTGGAGACTTGTCGTCGATGAAATCCGCCATGAGGATATCCTGCGGCTCACGTGTCTCGTCTTCGAAGACGAGACGGAAACAAGCCTCCTCCCGGTCGTTAAGGCAGATGATACGCGAGCCTTTGCCTTCGCCCAGCATGGACTGCGGCTTGTCGGAACTGTCAATCTTGAAGCGCTTGCCATAATAGAACTCCAGTTCGGCATTCCACATCGCCAGAGACCATATTTTCTCGCTGTTGTATTTCTCGATGCGCAGGATATTCGGGTCGAAGTGGGCGGTGAGATCGAAGCCCGTGGTGTAATAGTCGCCTGAGTTCGTAATCACTAAGATGCGGTCACCATCCCAGAATTCGCCCAGATAGTTGCCTTGTCCGTCATAGTTGATGCGCAGCACGTCCGGATCAAACCATACTTTGCGGCCGCCCAGAGTGGAGTGCCCTTTCTGCTTGAGTGTAATGGATTTGACATCGTATTTGGTGAGCACATTTCCGCGGGCAGTACGTGATTTGATTGCCAATTCAGAGAGGTCTTTGAGCACCTCCAGTTTTTTGATGTGCAGGGCGGGTTTGAGTGCCACACGGATGACTTCTGCTTCGCCGTTCGGGTTAGCGGTGAAATACACTACCTTGGAGCCGGCCTTGCCTTGTGTGAGGTCGTATTCCTTGTCGCGTGTAACACCCGTGACATTGAACCGCTTCATATAGTAGATGCCGCCGCGTCCGTCGCGATAGACGACGTTATAGACGGTGCGGACATCTTTTTTCTTGAAGATGTCAATATGGATGATATCTGTGCCGACGAAAATCTTCTCTGCCACTTTGACCACTTTGTATTTGCCGTCTTTGTGGAAGATAATCACTTCGTCGATGTCGGAGCAGTTGAACAGAAACTCGTCTTTCTTGAGTCCCGTGCCGATAAATCCCTCCTCGCGGTTGATGTAGAGTTTCTCGTTGGCTTCTGCCACTGCCGCAACATTGATAGCACCGAAATTGCGCACCTCTGTGCGGCGCGGATACTTGGCGCCGTACTTGGTTTTGAGCATCTCAAACCACTTGATGGTATAATCCGTGAGGTGGTTGAGATTCTTCTGGCATTCTTTGATTTGTTTTGCCAGATCCTTCATCAGTTCGTCCGCTTTCTTGGAGTCAAACTTGGTGATGCGGATCATGCGGATCTCGAACAACCGCTCGATATCTTCTCTGCGTACTTCGCGGATGAGTTTCTCTTTCCATGGCTCAAGCGCCTGGTCCACAAAAGCAATCAGTTTCTCCTTGTCGGGTGCTGTCTCGTACCCCTCCTGCTTGTAGATGCGGTTCTCGATGAAGATCTTCTCCAGCGAGGTGTAGAAGTATTTCTCCTCCAGTTCGCTTTTCTCGATCTCGAGCTCCCATTTGAGGAGGGCTTTGGTGTTGTCAGTGGACTTGCGAAGCAGGTCGCTCACGGAGGTGAAGATTGGTTTTTGTCCTTCTACGACACAGCAGTTGGGCGAGATGTTGACTTCGCAGTCGGTGAAGGCGTAGAGCGCATCAATGGCTTTGTCGGACGAAGATCCGGGTGCCAGTTGCACCATGATACGTGCTTCTTCAGCTGTGAAATCATCGACTTTGCGGATTTTGATTTTACCTTTCTGGTTGGCACGGAGGATGGTCTCGATGATTTTGCTGGTGGTGGTGCCGAATGGAATCTCGGTGATGATCAGCGTTTTGTTGTCATCTGATTTCTGGATTTTGGCGCGTATCTTGATCTGTCCGCCGCGTTCACCGTCGTTGTATCGGGTGACATCTATCTCGCCTCCTGTCGGGAAGTCGGGGTAGAGTGTGAACTCCTCCTTCCGGAGATAAGCTAACGACGCATCGCATAGTTCGTTGAAGTTGTGCGGTAGAATTTTGGAATTTAGTCCCACGGCTATACCCTCTACGCCTTGCGCGAGCAGAAGCGGGAATTTGACGGGCAGGTGTATAGGTTCGTTTTTGCGCCCGTCATAAGATTTCATCCACTCGGTGGTTTTGGCGTTGAAGACGGTCTCAAGTGCAAACTTTGAGAGTCGTGCTTCGATATAACGCGGAGCCGCTGCTCCGTCGCCGGTGAGGATGTTTCCCCAGTTTCCTTGGCAGTCGATGAGCAGATCTTTCTGTCCGAGCTGAACCAGCGCATCACCGATAGAAGCATCGCCGTGAGGGTGGTATTGCATCGTCTGTCCGACGATATTGGCTACCTTGTTCATTTTGCCGTCATCCACACACTTCATGGCATGCAGAATACGGCGCTGCACAGGCTTCAAACCGTCCTCGATGGCGGGGACGGCACGCTCTAAAATAACATACGAGGCATAGTCCAAGAACCAGTCTTGGTACATGCCTGTCAAATGATATTTGATGCTGTCGTTAAATTCGCTCATTAGCGAAGACGGCGGTTAATAATGATATACGCCAGGATGCCGCAGAGCTCCAGCAATAAAGATACGACGAGCAGAGTGTTAGACGGAACGAGTGTGTACACTACCAAAAGGCAGACACCTGCCAATACAAGCAGTACACCAGTGTATTTCATAAGAGTATTCATAATATATTATTTTTTATTCAGCATTAGCGTTAGCCGGCATGATAATCATTAGGATCAAGTACAAAAGCAATCCTGGAAAACCGGTAGAGAAAACCGATAAAACGGCATATGCAGCGCGTACTACTGTCGGATCTATGCTAAAGTACTCTGCTATTCCGGCGCAAACACCGGCGAGCATCTTGTTATTGCTCTTGGTTAACCTTTTCTCCATAACGATAGAGTTTTTAATTTTGCTGCAAAGTTACAACTTTTATTCCAAATATCAAAATAATTTTGTTTTTTTTGTAAAAAAAAGATAAAAATCTTGCATATTTCAAAAAAATGTAGTACTTTTGCGAACGCTACTGAAGTGCAGAAAATAAAAATCATATATGAAAGAAGTATCAACAAAGAAATTGGCGGAGACCATTATCGAAGGAATTCGCAACAGAAAAGGACAACACATTGTATCTATCGACTTGCGCAAAATCAAGGAGGCACCGGCTGAAATGATGATCATTGCCGAGGGAAACAGCAATACGCAAGTGTCGGCAATCGCCGACGAGGTGGATGATTTTGTGCGTACGGCGACCCATATCCATCCGCTCTCTGTGTCTGGAGAAGAAAACGCTGAGTGGATAGCAATGGATTATGGTACAATTTTTGTACATATCATGCAGCGTGAGCCGCGCGCCTTTTATGATATTGAGCATCTCTGGGCGGATGGAAAAATCACAGAGTGGGAAGATTAATTGACAAGATTGTTTATGGCAAAAGAAGAAGAAACGCAAAAAGCGCAGTCTGCCGAGCCTTTGAAGAGAGGCCCGCAACAACCGATACCCGAGCCGGAGGGTGGTAATGGCCCTCAGCGGCCGGATTTCAGAAGATGGCTTAGCCTGGTGTTGTATATCATCGCCTTCGTGCTGTTGGGCATGTGGATGTTCGGCGACGAAGACGGAGAACGTGCCGGAGGCCAGAAGAAACTGAGTTATACGCAACTCCAAACCTATATCGAGAAAGACGCCATCAAGTCGGTGACGGCTTATGATGACAATACCGTTAAGGCGCAGGTGCATGGTAAGAATTATGCCCTTGTGTTTGGAAACCAGACGATTGGAGAAAAAGCCAAGGGCGAGATCAAGAGTCAGGTGCCGTCATTGGAAGAGTTTGACAAATATATGGCGGAAGTCAATGCCCGCCGTCTTAAAGAGCAGAAAGCGCCGGTGGATGTGACCTATAAGGAGAGCCGCAACTATTGGACGATGATTCTCATCAATGTGCTGCCGTTTCTGCTGCTGATCCTGTTCTTTGTGTATATGAGCCGAGGCGTGGCAGGCTCGTTCAGCGGAGGTATATTCGGTGTGGGCAGAGCCAAAGCGCAACTTTTTGACAAGGATAAGAAAGACAAGGTGACTTTCAAGGATGTTGCCGGTTTGGCCGGTGCCAAACAGGAAGTGGAGGAGATTGTGGAGTTCCTCAAAAACCCTAAGAAATATACTGAGATAGGTGCTAAGATACCCAAAGGTGCTTTGCTTGTAGGTCCTCCGGGAACAGGTAAGACCCTGTTGGCAAAAGCCGTTGCCGGCGAGGCGGATGTGCCGTTTTTCTCGATGTCGGGTAGCGATTTCGTGGAGATGTTCGTCGGTGTGGGAGCAAGCCGTGTGCGTGATCTGTTCCGTCAGGCGAAAGAGAAGGCACCGGCTATCATCTTCATCGATGAGATTGATGCAGTAGGTCGTGCCCGTGGCAAAGGGGTGATGACCGGCGGTAACGATGAGCGTGAATCAACTCTTAACCAGTTGCTCACTGAGATGGATGGATTCGGCAGCAACACCGGTGTTATCATCTTGGCGGCTACCAACAGGGCGGAGATCCTGGATCCGGCATTGCTGCGTGCAGGACGGTTTGACAGGCAGATACATGTAGAGTTGCCTGATCTGCAGGAGCGCAAAGAGATTTTTAATGTGCATCTGCGTCCCATTAAGACGGATGATTCGCTGGATGTGGATTTCCTCTCCAAGCAGACTCCGGGATTTTCGGGTGCCGATATTGCCAATGTTTGTAACGAGGCGGCGCTGATAGCAGCCCGTAATGGTCATAAGACGGTCGGCAAGCAGGATTTCATGGATGCTGTGGATCGTATTATCGGCGGCTTGGAGCGCAAAACCAAGATCATGACCAACGAAGAGAAACGCTCAATCGCATATCACGAGGCAGGTCACGCTACTATTTCATGGCTGCTGCGTTGGGCAAACCCGTTGGTGAAGGTGACCATTGTTCCTCGCGGGATGGCATTGGGTGCTGCTTGGTATTTGCCGGAGGAGCGGCAACTGACGCAGAAAGACCACATCTTGGACGAGTTGTGTTCACTGCTTGGTGGACGCGCTGCTGAACAGATATTCCTCGGGCAGACCTCTACCGGTGCGCTCAACGACTTGGAGCGCGCTACGAAACAAGCCCATGCAATGGTGGCATACTATGGCATGAGTGACAAACTCAAGGATATAAGTTTCTATGACTCTACCGGTCAGTACGATTATGCGCTTGCCAAACCGTATTCGGAGAAGACCTCCGAACTCATTGACGAGGAGACCACACGCATTGTGGCGGAGCAGATGGAACGCGCTAAGAAAATCCTCTCTGAACATGCGGAAGGACACCATAAACTGGCAGAACTGCTTATCGAACGCGAGGTGATCACCCACGAGGATGTGGCAGCCGTGCTGGGAGAACGCCCATGGAAGAGCAGAGGCGACCAGATCCTGGATGATAACAAGGAAGCCCAAGAGCGGGCATCGCAAGAAAAGAATGATAATACACCAAATAACGAGAACAATGAAGAGACTTTGGCTTAGTTTTAGTTTTATAGGCATTGCGCTGGCATTGGCAGCGCAGGAGATGCCTAAGTTGCCCGTTGATCCGGATGTGCGTTATGGACATCTGGATAATGGCTTGACTTACTATATCCGTCATAACGAGCAACCCAAACAGCGTTGCGAGTTCCATATCGCCCAAGCAGTAGGTGCTATCCTTGAAGAAGATCACCAGAACGGTTTGGCGCACTTCTTGGAGCACATGGCATTCAATGGTACCCAGCATTTCCCGGGCAAGGGGATTATCAATTATTTTGAGTCAGTGGGCGTCAATTTCGGCGGTAATATCAATGCTTATACATCGCTGGACGAGACAGTCTATCGTCTTTCCGATGTGCCTACCTATCGCGAAGGAATTGTGGATTCAGCCCTGCTTGTAATGCATGACTGGGCGTGCGGTTTGTTGCTCCTGCCGGAGGAGATAGACGCTGAGCGTGGCGTGATTCTGGAGGAGTGGCGTACCGGTCGTACTGCCCAACGCCGTATTTGGAAAGAGATGCAGGCGAAGATGTATCCGGGTTCGCAGTATGCTATCCGCGACGTGATTGGAGACACGGCTGTGATCAATAACTTTGAATATCAGGCTATACGTGACTATTATCATAAATGGTACGGGCCTGATAACCAAGCAATAATAGTGGTGGGTGATATCAATGTGGATTCCATCGAGGCGAAGATCAAACGTCTCTGGGCGGATGTCCCGGCACGCCCCAATCGCGGTGAGAGACCGATCTATTCGGTGGAGAACAACACCGCACCGCTGATAGCTATCGTCACTGATCCGGAGGCGCAGGGCAGCCGCGTTACAATCCAATACAAGGCAGACAAACTGCCGGCAGCCGTTTTAGGCACCGCCCAGGAATATGTTATCAATCTGGTTCGCGAATTGGTGTGCGACATGCTCGACGAGCGTCTCTCCGACTTGGCGATGAACCCCCAGGCGTCATTCACCGGCGCAGGATGCCAATATGGCGAGATTGTTAAGGAACGTGACGCTTTCATGGCTGTAGCTATCCCGAAGGAAGGCAAAGAGGCAAAGGCTTTCAATGACCTGCTCTTCGAACTGGAGAAGATGCGCCGCTATGGCTTTACCCAGGCAGAACTGGATCGCGTCAAGAACGAGAAACTCAATTCGATGGAGAAATTATACAACGAGCGTAACACCCGTCGGAATATCAATCTGGCACGCGAGTGCATCCGCCATTTTGAAGACGGCGAGGTAATGCCGGGTATTGAGTGGGAGAACGAGATGGTGAAATCCATCCTGCCGATGATTGATCTCAAAGTGGTCAATGAGATGGCGGCTTCCTTTATTCATGCTAACCCCACCGTAGCCATCTCCGGAGCAGAGAAAAAAGAGGTGAATATCCCTAACGAAGAGACTATTCTCCATTCGCTCGAAGGAATGGCATTGCTTGATATCAAGGCCCCAAAAGAGGAGGTGGTTAACGACAAACTGGTGAAGAAAGCACCCAAAGCCGGAAAGATCATCTCCGAGACTACCAATGCCGAACTGGGTACTACCGAGTGGATGTTGTCCAATGGTGTGAAAGTGGTGATCAAACCTACCGAATTCAAAGCGGACGAGATCCTATTGCAGGCATTCTCCAAAGGCGGAACCTCGCTCGTCAAAACGGCTGATCTGCCCTCTGCAGAGTTGGCTACTGCGGTAGTGGAGTTTATGGGTGTTGGTTCGTTCTCAATGAGCCAACTCGAGAAAGCCCTTACCGGCAAGACGGCTTCTGTCTCCCCTTCGATCTCCGATTTTACGGAACGGATGAGCGGTTCGAGCAGCGTCAAGGATTTTGAGACGATGCTTCAACTCTCGTATCTCTATTTCACCTCTCCCCGCAAGGACAAAGAGGCATACCAAACGCTTATCAACCTTCTCCAAAACCAACTCGTCAACCGTGACAAGAACCCCAAAGCGGCGTTCTCTGATTCGGTACAGGTGATGATGAATAACTATTCCGACCGTCTGGTGCTCAGTAATGCGGCAATGTTGGATCGTGTCTCGATGGCTACTGCACTCAAGATCTACAAACAGCGTTTTGCGAACCCTGCGGACTTCACCTTCACCTTTGTTGGTAATATCGACCCCAAGGACGAGGCTACCCGTGCACTCATCTGCCGTTGGATCGGAGGCATGAAGACCAAGAAGAGCCGTGAGGAGATTGTGGATCACAATGTGACGGTCGTTCCGGGTAAGAAACAAAACCGTTTCAGCCGTGAGATGCAGACCACTACGGCTTCCAATTTTGTGCGCTATACCTCTTATGATATGCCGTACAGCCTCTCCAACGACCTTAATATGGAGATGGTGGGACGCATCCTCAGTACCCGTTATCTGGAGTCAATCCGCGAACGCGAAGGAGGTTCGTACGGGGTTGGCACCTTCGGATTCGTAGGACGCCTTCCCAAGCCGTCAGCTGCTCTTATCATGCAGTTTGACACCGATCCTAAAAAGCAGGAGCGTTTGATGGAAATCATCTACGAGGAGGTACAGACAATCTTGGATAACGGACCTCTGGCTTCCGACCTGCAGAAGGAGAAAGAGTCGATGCTCAAAGATTTCCAGGAGAACCTGGAAAAGAATACCTATTGGCGTTCAGCCCTCTATACCTATTATATGTATGGTGACAACGAGGTGCAGGCATATAAGGCTGCTGTGGAAGCGATCACTGCCGAGACCGTTCAGCAGACGCTTCGTCAACTCGTTTCTGCCGGCAATTTGTTTGAGGTAGTAATGTTCCCGAAAGAGTAGGGACTCATTGCCGGGTACCTATGGCAAAATACTTCTTAATAGCAGGAGAGGCTTCTGGAGACATGCACGCAGCGGCTCTCATTGAGCAGATACGTCTTTTGGATCCTGAGGCTACGTTTAGCGGACTTGGCGGCGACCGAATGGAAGCCGCCAAGTGCCGCTTATACCAGTCCTCCCGCCGGATGAGTTTCATGGGGTTTGCTGCGGTACTGCGTAATATAGGTCAAGTCTGGCAGAATTTCCGCATTGCGCGACGGGCGCTTTTGGAGACCTCCCCCGATGTGTTGATCCTCATCGACTATCCTTCTTTCAATCTTAAGATGGCGGCATTCTGCCGTCGTAAACTGCCGGCTACCCGTATTATCTATTACATTCCTCCCAAGGTGTGGGCGTGGAAACCATGGCGTATTCATCGTATCGCCCGGCTATGCGACCGGATACTGGCGATTTTCCCCTTCGAGCCTGACTACTACAAGCGTCACGGCTACGACTGCACTTATGTAGGCAACCCCACAGTAGAAGAACTCTCACAATGCAGTAATCCCATAGCGCAACAATCCCGCAACGTCTCGGTTCCGCAATCCGGAGAAAGGCCTCTTATCGCCCTTCTTCCCGGTAGCCGTCCCTCGGAGGTGACCCATTGCCTGCCGCGTATGTTAACTGCTGCCCGTCGTTTTCCGCAGTACCGTATTGTGGTGTCAGCTGCGCCGGGCTTGGAAGAGGCGTTCTATCGTCCTTATCTCCGCGAGGGGGAGACCCTTACCCGCGACACTCATGCTGTTGTCCGCGAGGCGCAAGCCGCTGTTGTCAATTCCGGTACGGCTACGCTCGAGACAGCACTGCTCGGATGTCCCCAAGTAGCGGTATACCACTTGGCTTGCAGCCGTCTTATTGGCATGCTCAGATGGGCGCAGTCGCTGGTGTTTTCTATCCGTCATTTCACCTTGGTGAATATCCTTGCCGGCGAAGAAGTCATCCCCGAACTAGTAGCCGATGATTTTACGGCGGACAAGGTGGCTGAGGCGTTGCAGAAACTGCTCACGGATGAGCAATATACACAAAAAATGCTCGCTGAATACGAGCATCTTCGTCTTCTGTTGGGTACGCAGTCCGCTGCGGCGAATGCCGCGCGTGAGTGTGTCTCTTGATTCACATCGAGATAATCAATGCCGCCAAGATATAAGGAAAGGAGCCGATCAGGATTCCTTTGCTCAGTTTCCACGTGTCGGTCGTGTAGAAGAGAAAAATCAGCGCCAAGTCAGGAAATACACATACTATCAGCAGCTTGCTGATAATGCCTTGTGCCAAGTCCCCCAAGGACGACAATGCCTGCCATAGGTGCAGACTCTCCAAGTAGGCGTACCCGAATATCGCGGGGAAGAGCAGGCCTATCAGCACCCCAATCCAGTATTTATCGAAGCGATGCATAGTGGGTCACGTCAATCGTTACAGGCTGAATAGCGATCATCCGATGCTTGAGCATCCACCAGTCGGTGTCTTTGGCATCCGGCTCGTCGTTTTGGAACTCACCGCCTAAGAGGTAACAGTCTTTGCCCGTCTCGTCGGTGTGCGGGCGCATCTCTTTGATCCATCTGCCATGGCTGGAGCGAGCCATCTGCGCATCGTCTATTTCGCCGACAGGTGCGTTCACGTTATAGCACACCCGTGGTGCAAAACCTCTGTCGAGCAAACGGCGGGTGATCTTCTCTATCCATGGTCTGAAATACTGCAAGTCCACCTTCATGCTATGGTCGTCAATCGAGAAACCGATGGACGGGATACCGTGTTCGCAGCCGGCTATACAGGCACCCATCGTACCCGAATACAGCACATTGACCGAGCAGTTGTTGCCGTGGTTAATGCCACTCACCAGCAGATCCGGCAGTTTCCCTTGATAGACCACCTCAACCGCCAGTTTCACGCAGTCCACAGGCGTGCCGGTCGATATATAGACATCCGTATTCTCTATATCGCTCTCCACCTTCGTCAGATAGATAGCTTCTGTGGCGGTAATGCATGCGCCAAAACCGCTGCGCGGCGAGTCCGGCGCTACTACCGTCACATGCCCAAGGCGGCTCATCTCTTGTGCCAGCAGGCGGATGCCGGGTGTACCCCAGCCGTCGTCGTTGGTAATCAGTATCTCCATGGGTTATCTTTTTAACACCACATCCATCACTTTCTGTGCCAAGGCATTGGCTTCCTCCATTGTCGCCGCCTCCGAATAGACGCGGATGATAGGTTCGGTATTGCTTTTGCGCAGATGTACCCAGCCGTCTGCAAAATCAATCTTCACACCGTCGCAGTCGTTGATGCGCTCGTTGCGATAGATCTCTTTCACCTCTTCCAGAATGCGGTCCACATTCATCTCCGCAGTCAAGTCAATGCGGTTCTTGCTGATGCAATAGTTGGGGTAGGTCCGGCGGAGTTCGCTCACTTTCATGTTCTTGTGCGCCAGATGGCTAAGGAACAGGGCGATGCCTACCAGAGCGTCGCGTCCGTAGTGGCTCTCAGGGTAAATCACACCACCGTTACCCTCGCCGCCGATCACTGCCCCCACGCGTTTCATCTCGGTCGTTACGTTCACTTCGCCTACGGCACTGGCGCTGTATTCGCCACCGTGGGCACGCGTTACATCGCTCAGCGCACGGGTGGAGGAGAGGTTGCTGACGGTGTTACCCTTCGTGTAGCTTAGCACATAGTCGGCTACACTCACCAGAGTGTATTCCTCACCGAACATCTCGCCGTTCTCACAGATGATGGCAAGTCTGTCCACGTCCGGATCCACTACAAATCCTACATCGGCTTTGCCCTCTTTGAGCAGGTTGCTTATCTCGGTCAGGTGCTGTGGCAGCGGTTCCGGGTTATGGGGGAAGTGTCCGTTGGGAGTGCAGTTCAGTTCTATGATATTCTTCACGCCCAGTGCTTTCAGGATGGCAGGGATAGCCAGTCCGCCTATCGAGTTCACGCAGTCGATGGCTACGGTGAAGTTCTTCTTCTCGATGGCGTCTTTGTCCACCAGCTTGAGGGCAAGCACGTCCTGCACGTGCTGCGGCAGATAGTCTTTGTGCGTTATTGCGCCTAACTCGTCCACCTCGGCGAAACTGAAATCTTCTTTCTCGGCAATCGCTAACACGCCTTTGCCTTCTGCATCGTTGAGAAACTCGCCTTTCTCGTTGAGCAGTTTGAGTGCGTTCCACTGCTTGGGGTTATGACTTGCGGTGAGGATAATGCCTCCGGCTGCCTGCTCGTGGATCACTGCCAACTCGGTCGTCGGAGTGGTTGCCATGCCGATATTCACTACGTTGTACCCCATGCCGATGAGCGTGCCGCACACAATGTGCTCTACCATCTCGCCGCTGATACGGGCGTCACGACCCACCACGATGGTCTTGTTCTCCGGCAGGGCTGCCTTGCGCTGGGTGGCGTAAGCCGCCGTAAACCGTACTATATCTACAGGATTGAGTCCTTCGCCTACGCGTCCGCCTATAGTGCCGCGGATGCCTGAAATACTTTTAACTAAACTCATTTTTATCTCTTGATTCTTATTTTCATAATGTAACAATAGGGGGTCACGGAGTTCTGGTCTTCCGTAAATCCCTGTTTGCTCGGACAAATGATCTGGCACTCGGCGTTGGTGTACTTCATGTATTTCACCGCGTAATGCCAACCCATCGCCTCACAGCTGGCGGTGTTCAGGTATTTGAACTCCATCGGGTAGGACTGGTCCAGGATGGTCCAGTAACTCAGCGTGTCGGCGTTTTCCTCCAGTCCGAATTTCTTATATCTCACCACAACGGTTTCGTTGGTGCTGATCGGACTGATGGTAATAGTGTCCTGTCCGTCCGTGTCGGTCGAGTCTCCGCGCTCCCGCAGGTGGAAATAGAGGTTCTCCACGCCGGGTACCAGCAGATAGTCGTTTTCACCCCACTCGTAGTCGTCGGCGGGTTCTTCGGTGAGCACGTTGATATTGTTGCGCTGGATAAATTGGGCTATCAGTCTGTCCTCTGCTTTGCGCTGGGAGGAGTAACTGTTCTGCGAGCAGCCGGCGATTAGCATGCAGGCTGCCGCTGCTGTCAGCAAAAATACTATTTTTTTCATTTATTCTATTGAGATATCTATTCTTACGTTCGTATAAGGGGCTATATTGCCAGTTCCGTCCACTCCGAAGGCGGCGTGCCAGGGGGCTACGATAATACCGCTCTCTCCGCGGTACAGTTCGCGCAGGGCGTATTCGATGCCTAACGGAATCTCGCCGTTGCCTATTGTGTACATGCCGTCGATGTCTTGCAGCAGTTCTCCCCCAAGGGTATAGATCTGCATTGCGACATGTACTTTCTCTGTCACCCTCGGGTGCTCGCTGTCGGTCACTTTGCGTGTCCGTGTCACCCATGCCCCTTGCGAACAACGGGCATATTGGTGCACACTGTCAGCCTGTACATAGACCAGCACTTGGTGATCGGCTTCTTCTACCATCCGCTGGTTGAGTTGTGCCATCCTCTCCATGCTCGAGTCGCGTTCGGCGAGCTCGTTGCCGTGCTGTGCCGGACGCTGCGGCGAACTCTTTGTTCCGCACCCCGATACCAGCAACGCCATGCCAAGTGTCCATATCGCAACTATACTTCCAACTCTCATTTGTCCATTTTCCTTTTGTATTCCGAGGGCGTTACACCGTAGGTGTTTTTGAAGCACTTGGAGAAGTACCGTGAGTCGTTCATGCCCACCATATAGGTTACCTCCGTAATGTTATATTTGCCTTGCATGAGCAGTTGTGCTGCACGCTTGATACGTATCTCGCGGATGAACTCCACCGGACTAAGACCCGTCAGTACCTTCAGTTTGTTGTAGAACACCGTTCTGCCGAGTCCCATCTCGTCCACCAGTTGCTCTACCGTCAGGGCGTTGTTGTCCATCTGCGTGTCCATGAACTTGAGTAGTTTGGCTAAGAACTGGTCTTCCAGTATCGGTTCGTTGTCTTCTTCTGGTTCCAGACGGAGCAACCGGTCGCGGAAACGGCGCTCCAACTGCTCGCGTTGCGCGATAATATTATGTACACGCGCGCGCAGGTATTCGGGTTCGAAAGGTTTCGTCACATAGTCGTCTGCGCCGTATTCCATTGCTTGCAGTCGGCTTTCTATCGCCGATTTGGCGCTCAGCAGAATGAGCGGGATATAGTTGCTCTCCGGCGAACTCTTGATCTTCTGTGTCAACTCCAGACCGTCCATGTTCGGCATCATCAGGTCGGTGATGATCAAGTCCGGCATTTCTTGTGATACAATGCCTATGGCTTGCACACCGTCTTCGGCGGTCAGGATGGTGTACTCTTTGCCGAGGATCTCTTTCAGGAACCGCCGCATGTCTTCGTTGTCGTCCACCACAAGGATCTTGCGTGTACTCTTGGCGGTGTGCTCCAACTCCAGTGGCTTTGGTTCTTTCGGCTCCTGCTCTACGGCAACCGGTGTCGTGTTGTCATCTATCGCTATCTCCACCTCGTTGCCGAAGTGCTCTTTGCCCTTGCGAAGCATGACCGTGAAGGTCGTTCCTTTGCCTACTTCGCTCTCCACCTCTATATAGCCGTGATGCAGATCCACCAGCTCTTTCACCAGGTTCAGACCGATACCCGTTCCGCCGGTGGTCTGGCTCAACTCGTTGTTCGAGGAGAACCGTACAAACAGCAGGTTCCGTTTCTCCATCGGGATACCTATACCTTCATCCTTGACGATGATCAGCAGGTACTCCGGCTTCTCGTCCACCACCACGTCTATCGCCTTGCCGGCAGGAGTGAACTTGAACGCGTTGCTCAGCAGGTTGAACACGATCGTGTCAATCCGGCTTCTGTCCACCCAGACGGTGCTGTCCTTGGCTTTGATCGTCACCGTGAACGGTATATGCTTGTCTGCCGCCTCTTTGCGGAAGTTGGCGCATGTATCCATCACCAGATCGCTCAGCAGGCTCTTCTGTATCTTGAGGCGCATCTTCTTGTTCTGTATCTTGCGGAAGTCCAGCAGCTGGTTTACCATCCTCAGCATCCGCTGTCCGTTCGATTGTACGATCTCCAGCTGGCTTCTGACACCGGAGGAGATATGTTCGTTCGCCAGAATATTGTCCACAGGTGCCGTGATCAGCGTCAGCGGTGTGCGCAGCTCATGGCTGATATTCGTGAAGAATCGTAACTTGATATCAGTCACCTGCTGTTCGATCTCCACTTTTTGTTGCATCTCCGTGTACGAGAGGACAACGTATCCCAATAGTATGATCACCCCTATTCCGCCGATCACGTACAGTACAATCGCCCACCAGCTCAGCCACCATGGACATCGTACCACTACCCATATGGAGGCTTCGTTATTGGCAGGCGCCCCCTCCTGGTAACTCGAATAGACTCGGAACCGGTAGGTGCCGTGTCTGAGGTTGGAGTAGGTAGTGTGCCGTTGGTGGGTAGCCGGACGCCAGTCGTTGTCAATGCCGTCCATCCGGTACGAATAGACGATGTGCGGAGCCTGCAGAAAATCCAATGCCGCATATTCAATGCTTATGTTGGAGCCGTGGTCGATATAGACCGTGTCACCGCTCAGTTCTTTTTCGTCCGACCGGCATCCTGTGATATACAGCGGTGGGGTGCTGCTTTTGGTTTGGATAATCTGCGGGTCGAAAACACAGTAACCCCTTGAGGTGCCGAAGTATATCTTTCCGCTCTTGTCACGCAATGCCTCCGCCTCCGTGAAATAACAGCGCTCATGGTTCTGCAGCGGGTCGAAGATCTCTTGTTGCTGTGTACGGGTATTATATTGGCGGATATCACGCTCGGTGGTGTACCAGATATTGTCACCCTCGCCCGTGATATTGAGCACGATGTCGCAATAAGTGTCGATATGTTGTATCTGTTCTTCGCCTCCGCGCAGGTCTATCCGGTATAAGCCGCCTCCAAAGGTGCCGAACCACAGCGTTTCGTCATGGTAGTATAGCGTACGGATGTCGTAGAACGGCGTGATCTCACTGCTGTAGTCTTTGAGGTTGATGCGCAGCAACCCGGAGGTCGTGCCGCACCACAAGGTGTTGCCTACTTGCACGATGTCGCGCACTTTGGCTTTGTTGCCTACCACTTTCGGTTCGTCAAACTGTTTCTTCTCTCGGTCGTAATGCAGGATATTCACACCGCCGCCGTACGTAGCGACAAAGAGTGTGCCGTCTTGGCTCTCCTCGATGTCGTAGATGTCAGGATGGCTCGTTTTGATTACCTCGCCCGTACGGCTGTTCACCAGCCCGCGCCCTTTGTAGCCCAACAGCAACCCGTAGCGGCTGTCTGACGCGCTATAGACCAGCCCTTCGTCCTTGCTGAAACGCTTTACGCTGCCGTCTCGCAGTTCCACGAACGCACGCACCTCACCCAACGACTTCTCGTTGCTCAGGTCATAGACGCTGTACGGCTGCGGCTGCATGTTGATACAATCCACACCGCCGTCGAAACTCGCTATCCACATGAGACCGTCTCTGTCCACATACGCGGCGTGAATAGTGTTACTGATTATCGGCAGAGGATTGACCAGTTCGTCCTTCGTACTGTCGTAGTACGCCCAGCCGCCGCCGTTGGGGTTCACCCACGTCCTGCCGAAACAGTCTTCCGTCATCATGAAGTGTTCGCGCTGCTGACCCTTGAAACGGTAGTCTATCGGAGCACTCAAACGCTTCCAGTCGCCGTCCTTGCCGCGCAGTATTCCGGGCTCGTCGTCCACTTTCCACATAATCCCGTGCTTGTCAATCCGCATCACCTCGTCCAGTTCCGCCAGCTTGCGGATCATCTCTTTCGGCAACTCGTCGACACCTTTGTTGCTCACTTTGGAGCGTGAGCGGTCGAGCATATAGTAATGGTTGTCGTAGGTCTTCCACCAGATACAACCGTTCGCGTCCTCGTAGATGGCTTCCACACGGTTGTTCACCCGTGCTTCCTTGCCGTTGCTGTCCATCGCCTTGAACACCTTGAACGAATACCCGTCAAACCGGTTCAGTCCGTCCCATGTGCCGAACCACATATACCCCTGCTTGTCTTGCAGAATGGTCATCACCGTGTTCTGGCTCAAACCGTCCTCGATAGAGTAGTGGCGCACGTCGTAATGCTCACCGGCTGCCATGCCGGCGACGCAGAAAAATAATATCGCTAATACCGTGCGAAACCTCATCCGATGCTTATGCTTTTTGAGCCAATGCTACCAGATACTGACCGTATTTGGTCTTCATCTCCTTGCCTAAGGCGAACAGCTGCTCGCTGTCAATCCAGCCGTTGCGCCATGCAATCTCCTCGATGCAACTTACGTAGAATCCCTGACGGTTCTGGATGGTTGCGATAAAATTGCCGGCTTCCAACAGGCTGTCGCAGTTGCCGGTGTCGAGCCATGCGAAGCCGCGGCTGAACAGTTTCACGCGCAGTTTGCCTTCTGCCAAGTACATCTTGTTCAGGTCGGTTATCTCATATTCGCCACGTTTGCTGGGTTTGAGCACGGCGGCTTTCTCGCAGACGCTCTCGTCGTAGAAATAGAGCCCCGGAACGGCGTAGTTGCTCTTCGGGTGTTCGGGTTTCTCTTCCAGACTCAATACACGCAGCTGACTATTGATGGCTGATGGCTGATGGCTTTCCTCAAACTCCACTACGCCGTACGCACGCGGATCGGCGACCTCGTATCCGAAGACGCAGGCGCCTTTGCTTTCGGTCACGTCACGGACGGCTTCTTTCAGCATCCGGCTGAAGTGCTGGCCGTAGAACATGTTGTCGCCCAAAATCAGACAGCCGGCCTCGCCGTTCAGAAACTCTTTGCCCAACACAAAGGCTTGTGCCAGACCGTTCGGCACTTCTTGTATCTTGTAGGACAGTTGCATGCCGATGCGGCTGCCGTCGCCCAACAGTTCTTTGAACATCGGCAGGTCGCGCGGGGTGCTGATGACCAGTACTTCGCGGATGCTTGCTAACATTAGCGTGGACAGCGGATAATAGATCATCGGCTTGTCATATACCGGCATTATCTGTTTGCTGATTGCTTTACTCAGGGGGTACAAACGTGTTGCACTTCCGCCTGCCAAAATAATTCCTTTCATATTAGTTATATTATATCCTATATTATATCCGCTGCAAATTTAGTAATAATTTCTCACATACGCAAATAAAAAAGAATTTTTCCCGTAGTTTTCGTAGTTTCACTGTTGTTTTACTTTGTTTGTTGTCGCGGCATCGAATGCCGCCTTAGTTTCGTTTCTTGTCCTGCATACTATGCGGCTCTTCTTTGTATTCCGCCGTGAAGCGATTAAGGCGCACCGAGAATGTCCAGTGGAGATTCGATGGAGTAAGTGCGCCGCGCGAGTTTCGGAGAAACATAGAACTCCTTAAGGCGTTGGCAATCGGCATAGACGTTTGTTGTTTTCAAGTCTGGCAGCTTTTTATCCTATGGAATAAGATTGTAACACGTCAGTGCATGCTTCGGTATGTACTGCTTTTGCTTTTTCTCATATCTTGGCTACTAATGTGAGGCCGTTCTTGCCACCGATGGCATAGCCTTCGTAGTTAGTATCTCTCGTATGCAAATGATCCACTATCAACGCTTGATCTTGCGCTATCGTGCGGCAGGAGAACGTGTCGCCGGCATGCAGCTTGCTGTTGACGGCTTCCTCCACGCGCCATCGGTAGTCGCCCAAATAGCTCAACACACAAACGCGGTTCGGTAGCCACGCAATACGCACGCGGTCGCCTTTCTGGCATTCATCAGCATGAATAGCATTTGTATGGATGAAGTCCGATTCTTCGTTCGCTTTTGCGTATTGTTCCAACACGCGCGCTGTGCTTTGTCGAACGGAAGAATAGCCTTTCTTGTAACCCCAAATACGGCTGAGGGTGTCTGGACTGATCCGTTCACCTGTTGCACGCAATATAGCGATACTCAACTCTCCGAAGTCGGCTGGTGTTGCCGGAATATGTCCGAAACGCGCTTCAACTGCCTTTTTCAGTTGGCAGATGGCGATACTATTTGTTTGAAAAGAAGTGTCCATTTCTCAAAAATTGTGCAAAATTATAAAATTATTTGCACATACACAAATTTTTTTGTACTTTTGCACTCTCAATGGATACTAATTCGTTCACATCGGGTCCTATCCGTCCGCTTAGTTCGCAAGAATTAGGTGCAAATCACCTTACGGATTATGAATTGTTGTCTGACTCCGGGCACAATCTGATTTACCGTGCGCAGATGGGCGGCAAATGGGTCGTTCTGAAGGCAGCTAAACCAACGGAAGGCGAGCTAACCCGCAACCAACTCCTGTTGGAGCGTGAGTTTGAAATCATGCACCGTCTGGATTCTATCTATGTGGTTCAGACTATATCGATGGTAGATGACCCGCAGTTGGGACGTGCTATCCTAATGGAGTATGTACATGGCCGTTCGTTGGACAAATTTGTAGCAGAAAATCCTTCTTCTGCAGAGCGTCGCCACGTAGCGGACGAACTGATGGAAGCCTTGATTTTCCTTCATGAGCGCCAGATAGTTCACGGTGATCTGAAGCCCTCCAATATCCTGATTACCGACTCCGGCAATCATGTGCAGCTGATTGATTTCGGTTTTTCGGATAATGAAGCATTCATCGCTAAGAATATCGGAACATCGCCTTCTATCAGTTCTCCGGAACAACTGCCCACTGATGTTTTAAAACCCGAACGGGACATCTATGCGTTAGGTAAGATACTCGCGCTCCTTTTCCCACATTCGGCAAAAATGGTTATCCGTCGTTGCACATCTGCTAACGACAAACAATATACCTCCGTTCGTCAGGTTCGTTTTGCGCTCCATCGTTATTGGCGAATGAGGTGGTTGCTGCCGATGCTCGCTTTTTTTGCTATTGCGGCAACTTGTTTGATTTGCTTCTGGCCGCAGAAACAAGAGGTTTCCCCTGTTGTTGAGTACCATACGGATACGGTCGTTGTTATGCAGCCTGCGCAGCCGGAGGTGGATTCCGTGTGGCTAAACCTAAAGGTCAAGACCGATAAGCAATATACATCTCTCTATCTCACTTATGCTGATTCTTTAACAAACATGCCGGTAAAGAGTATGAATGAAGGCAGCGCTATGACAAATCGCTATGCTACGCAGATGCTCCAAACGCGAGACAAATTAGCGAAGTCCTATCCTCAATATGAGGAACAACTGCAAAAGCAATACCTTGTTACCTATACCCGTGACCTCCCGCGCTTGGAAATCATCTATAAAGATTATCCGATAATGTATGTAAACCTCAACGGCGATACAATGATTATTCAGCAAAAACCGCTTGCCAAGTAATACTTCTCAAACATTTAACACTCATTCATTTGTTAATTCATTAATTCTATAATTCTTTAATTCGTTTATTCCTTCACTCATTAATTTATGGCTTATTAGGGCGCAAAGACTCAAACCTTTGCGCCTTTCATTTTTTTGTAGTACTTTTGCACACGCAAATCGCGCAAAGACGTTCTTTGCCATATTGGGGCCCCCGATGGGTGCTAACGCAGTAGTCACCAAACGTGCGATATGGAGCAAAAATACAAAAAAATGCAGAATTATTTGTGTATTTCAAACTTTTGTTGTATCTTTGTAGCGTCTTTGACAAAGACGCCCCGTGTCAGCGGACACGGACTACATATTTGAGAGACTAACAGTCAACAACCTTGTGAGAATCTGGTAAATTTTTAAAGGGTAGTACGTTGGCATATGTTAGTGCACGTTTGGTGTACTACTTTTGCTATTTTTCTACCCGCGGCTTACCAGAGCCTTCACAAGGAAAGTAGCAAAAGTAGTATTTTTTTGTACGTGTCTGTATCAACCAGCAGCAAATCTGCTATCCCTTTGCAACCAACCTGCAATTAATCCGCTGTTAATCCGCTGTTAATCCGCAGAAAAACACGAAACATATACGATAGATATACGTTAGATACACGATACATTAGTATAGTCTAAGTATAGGCAGAGGCTAACCTCGCGATAATCTCGAAATACCCTATATTCGATTCTCTCTCGTTAGTGTCTCGCCAGTGATTTGGATAAGATAGATAAAGAAACAAACTAAAATATAATAATGGAGAATGCCGAAAGCCGAATAATAAAGTGGAGGCATAATAAAATAAATAATACTATGAATAACGTTCTTATCAATCAAAGTACAGAAATCTCACAATGGGAAGAAATGCCTTTCCCCTTTGAGCATGCTATGGCTGGCTATATTATCGAGAATCCGCAAATTCTTCAGTTGAACGATTCAACTTTATGCAATGTAAACATCATTGATTCAGAAAAGAGTGTAGGTAGAGGGAGTCGTGCTGACATACTAGCATCTTACAGCGGAGAAGGTAATTTAGGAACAAGAGCAATAATAGAACTAAAAAATGTCACCGCAGATAGTGGCGCATTGTCTCAACTTAATAAATATTTAATGGTGGCTAAGGCTAATTCATTGCCATATATTTTAGGTGTGTTAGTCGCTCCAGATTTTAATTTTGATGTCTTAGATAGCATTATTAATTGTAAAGTGGGAGATGGAAATATTTATGGCTTAAAAATTTCACGATATGAGGCAGACTGTAAAACGATTGTTATTACAGAAGTCATATATCCAAAGACTAAACAAAAAGATTATACTCGCTACGAACTAACGAATTTGCGGGGTTGCAAGGTCGTAAATTTATCGAAAGCAAGACTAGTATGGCAGATTATATATTCATACATACAAAGTAATCCGAATATTACCTTCAGTAGATTAAGAGAAATCTTCAAAGATAAGATCCAAAATAGATCTACTACAAGTACCATCCATCTAATTGCTAAAGAGCCAGATGTCTCAAACAATTTGAGAGGGAGATACTCATCAAAACCTATTTCCTTGGATGATGGTACTGCTATATTGGTTAGTAATCAGTGGAATCCAGAGTCTATTCAAGAAATGATTAAAACCGCAGAAAAACAAGGTATGAAAATATCAACTCAAAGTTAACAATAATTATGAAACACAATTTACTATCTTTGTTCTTTGCTGCGATAGTAGCGATGAACGTGTATGCAGCAGATGTGTGGGATGGATCAAGTGACATCTTTACACATGGCGCTGGTACAGAACAATCTCCGTATCTTATTGAGAATGCGGAACAGTTAGCATTTATTGCTGAAATGGTCAATGCCGGAGTATATACCTACTCTGGTAATTACTTCAAACTAACTACTGACTTGGACTTGAAAAACATTCCCTGGACTCCTATTGGAGAGACAGAAGAACATCAATTTGGAGGAAGTTTTGATGGGAACAATCATACTATCTCTAATCTTTACATATCTTCTGCTACAAACGCAGGCTTGTTTGGCGTAGTTAGTGGCGGAACCTATAAGAAGATCTCTATTCAAGGAGAAATTCCTTCAAGTGCAAATGCAACAAATGCAGGAGGTTTAATCGCTAATGCTACATCTGCCATATCAATAGATATTTGTTCTAATAATGTTAATATCGAAGGTGGTTCTAATGTTGGGGGTATCATTGGGAAATCAGTTAATTTAAATATGTCTAACTGTGTTAATAGAGCAAATATTACTGGGACGAACAACGTTGGTGGCCTAATAGGCACAAACACAAATAACACGACATCTCAAATTGTTAATTGCATCAATTTTGGAGAAATTAATGGTGGTGGCATAGTTGGAGGAATAGCCGGTTTCTTAAATAATGTAGAACTGGAGTCTTGCAAAAATAATGGTAATGTAACATATAATTATAATTGGTCGTATAATAAAGTCAAGACTAAATATAGTACAATAAATTATGGTGGTTACTCCTTTAATTGCACATACAAACAGACTTATTATGATATGAAATGTGACATAGAAGCACATGTCGGAGGAATAGTAGGAAAGGTCTTGGAAACTCAAATATTGAGATGTATTAATATAGCTACCGTATCAGGAACTTTAAATAGCAATGATGAAACAACTTCTAATTTAATGACTCGTGATGGTAGCGGGATGTATAATTATAATGGCTTAGTTGATTTATATTCATACACGATTAATATTAACTATGACATTGGGGGTATTAGTGGATATGTAGAAGGCAAAATGGTAAGGTGTACAAATTATGGAAAGGTTAGTTTACATGAGAGTCATAAAGGCAATCGTTGGGGCAGTGTACACGGGGATTATTCTGCGGCTGAATATTATGACTTTATGACAAAGTATTTTCAGGCTAATTATACTCAATCTCGTCCATTTGGACAAGTAGTTAGTTTTGTAGATAACACAAGTAAGAATAGCGGAGGAATAGCCGGAACTATAAACGGCACATCTTTTGTCCAATTATGTTGTAATCACGGAGATATATTAGAAACGGGTAGTGGCATTGCCGGTGTGACGTCTAACTCGACCACAATAACTTATGTATATAATGTGGGTGGAGTAAAGGACGGTATAAGTTCTAATGCTAATGTAACAAATTCATATAACGCTGGTTCAACAACTAATTTGGGACTTTCATCTGGTACTGTAACTAACTCTTATTACATTAATGGATCTGGTAACGGCACACAGAAGACCGAGGCGCAAATGAAATCAGCTTCCATGCCTATTCTCTTAAATGCAGATAGTACTGTGTTTATTCAAGACATTAAGCCAAATGTTAACAAAGGCTATCCAATATTCAAGAATGGAATGAAATATATTGCAACTAATGACGCTTCTGATGTATCTTATACTTCTGCAACGTTACATGGTAACTACTACAATTGTGCTCCCTTATCAATGGGCTTTGAGTACAAAGAAGATACTGCAACAAACTATATCTCTCAAACAGTTTCCAATGCATCTTCGGCTCAATATGAATTGACAAACCTTACGCAAGGCACGACATATGTTGCTCGTTATTGGCTGATTGATGATGGAATTAAATATTTTGGTGATACTATTCATTTTACGACATTAGCATGTCCGACAAAGCCCGTTCGTTCAGATACAGTTAGACTTTGTCAAGGAGAATCATATGAGTTTGCAGGCAAGACTCTTACGCAGACCGGCGTATATCATGATTCTTTGGAGGCAACTACAGGATGTGATTCTGTAATAGAATTAGTATTGCAAGTTACAGAAACTTATAAATACCCAAGGACAGAAACAATTGAACGTGGTGAGTCATACGATTTCTATGGCCAATTATTAACCGAACCAGGTGTTTATAACGAGTATATCCGAACTACCAATCGTTGCAACTGGATAGAACTTACGCTTATTGTTCATGAACCGGATAAGACACTAACACTCAATGTCAATAATCCATTATGGGGCTCAGTCGTTGGAGCAGGAACTTTTGAACATGGAACGGTTGCTGAATTCTCTGCTATTCCGGCTGAAGGCTGTTATTTTGTCAATTGGAGTGATGGAGATACAAATGCAGAGAGAGCAATCTTATTAACAAAAGATACTACTATCACGGCCAACTTTGCTATTTCTCAATATACAATTACAACCCAAGCAACAAATGGTACTATCACTGGTGGAGGAACATATAATTATGGCACTCAGGTTAACTTAACAGCTGTTGCTGATGAGCATTATCATTTCGTTCGTTGGAGTGATGGAGATGTTAATGCAACTCGTCAAATTACGGTTACGGAAAATAAAACCTATACTGCAATTTTTGAAAAGGATAAATTTCTTGTCCTTTTCAAAGACGACGATGGTACAGTGCTGAAACGCGATAGTATAGAATATGGCGTAATACCTACTGCTCCTACTAATCCGACAAAAGAATCTACGGCACAATACGAATACTCTTTCGGTGGCTGGAATCCGATGATTGTAGAGGTTACGCAAAACGCGACATACACAGCAACTTATACTTCTACAATCAGATCCTACACGGTTAAATTCTTGAATGAAGACGGAAGTGAGATAAGCAGCGTAGTTTACCAATATGGTCAGACACCGGTCGCTCCTACTAATCCGACTAAAACGTCAACAGCAGAGTTTACTTATACCTTCGCAGGCTGGGATAAACCGATTGCTCAAGTTCAAGGAGATCAGACATATCGTGCTACGTTCAATGCTACCAAGAATAGTTATACAATTACTTGGCAAAATGAAGATGGCTCTCTGATTGACCAAACGACCGTTGAATATGGTGTTGTACCGACTCATGCCGATCCAGTCAAAGAAAACACAGCAGAGTACACATACACCTTCACAGGGTGGACACCGGCGGTAGTGGCTGTAACAGGCAATGCTACCTATCGTGCAACCTTCAACGCAACTAAGAATAGTTACACGATCACTTGGCAGAACGAGGATGGTTCGTTGATTGACCAAACGACCGTTGAATATGGCATTGTACCGACACATGCTGTTCCTGTTAAACAGAATACCGCCGAGTACACATACACCTTTGCAGGATGGACTCCGAATGTAGTAGCTGTAACCGGTGAGGCGACCTACCGTGCAACCTTCAATGCTGCGAAGAATAGTTATACAATTACTTGGCAGAATGAGGATGGTAGTCTGATGGATCAAACGATGGTAGAGTACGGCATTGTACCGACACATGCCGATCCTGTTAAACAGAATACCGCCGAGTACACATACACCTTCGCCGGTTGGACTCCGGAAGTAGTAGCAGTAACCGGTAATGCAACTTACCGTGCAACCTTCAACGCAACCAAGAATAGTTACACGATTACTTGGCAAAATGAAGATGGCTCACTGATTGACCAAACAACGGTAGAGTATGGTATTGTTCCGACTCACGCTGATCCGGTTAAACTGAATACCGCCGAGTACACGTACACCTTCGCAGGTTGGACTCCGGCGGTTGTGGCAGTTACGGGTGATGCAACTTATAAGGCTACCTTCCTTGCTACGAAGAATAGTTATACTATCACATGGCAGGATGAAAATGGTTCGCTGATAGACCAGACCACTGTTGAGTATGGGGTTGTTCCGACACATGCTGAACCGACAAAACAAGCAACTGCCGAATATACCTACACATTCGCTGGTTGGACCCCAGTTGTAGTAGCTGTTACTGGCAATGCAACTTACAAAGCGACCTTCACTGCCACCAAGAATAGTTACACTATCACTTGGCAGAATGAAGATGGCTCGTTGATTGACCAAACGACCGTAGAGTATGGTGTTGTT
>ODAJ012187874.1_pt1 | contig 49712 bp, 35 predicted proteins | sample 1539241 | NCBI WGS metagenome assembly ODAJ01 (sample SAMN02144231, study PRJEB22623) | gut metagenome | biome: sheep rumen | host: Ovis aries | place: New Zealand | reverse complement strand
GCGAATAACACCGCCGCTGTAGTTGGCGATACCTGCTGCATGCTGTCTTGAGGTTGTGATGGTACCTTGCACCTTCAGTCTCTTGATGAGGGCCTGGTTACCGATAGAACGGAAGATAGCAGGACCCTGATTGTCCTTTGTTCCGTCAGAGAAGTTGATGGTGATGGTGTAACCTGCACCGTCAAAGGTACCGAGGTATTCACCGTTGTAAAGTTTGTAGGTGTCAATGTCTGTGCCTAAATCAATGTCAGCCGTCAGGATGGCATTGGCACGTTTTTCGCCACCATTCACGAGTGCAGCGAATTCCGCAAAGTCTTCCGCTGTTCCAATTTGGTACACGCCGTTTACTTTTTCCAGCGCATACGCCGACATGCTAACAGCCATCATAAAGGCCATTATACATGTGCCAAGTAATTTTCTACTCATAGAATGTTAGAATTAAAGTTTATATAAAGAATTGTTTTCTTTTCTACACAAAGGGCATGCAAAAATAGCAATAAATAGCATTGCTCCAAACTATTTTAAAAAGAGATTTCGGCTACTGTACGTTTAAAGCAAGAAACAACTTCCTTCAGGAAAAAAAATACTACGTGAGACCTGTGAAAGTCCCACGTAGTAACCCTATCTTGAAGAATTTATGAAATTCTAGTTATGCTTTATGAATCAGACCAGATGGCGGATGATATCTTCGCGATCGCCAGGCAGATAATCAATAACAGGAATCTCTATCATGGTATAGGCACCAGGTTGCTGCTTGAGTGTAGCACGAGCGGCATTAACCAATACCTGAGCTGTAAGAGCGGGGTTATTGATCTTCATATTGAACTCGAAGAGTTGATTATGTGTCTGACCACTCACACCCTTGCGAACCAAGTTCACGCCATGACCAACATCGTTCAATTCATCTACACTATCTACCTGGAAGACGTGTGTCTCGTCACTGGCAAAATAGGGATCAGCCTTAATAGCAGCTGTAACAGCTTCCAAGCTGGCACCTTCTTCCAATTCTACATAAACCATGCGGCGGTGAATACCTTCACCTACAGGAATAGTCATGCTTAGGGCATCCTTAACACCTTCCTTGCTGCGAACACATACGCTGTGACCCATGCTGCGGCCGGGACCAAAGTTGGTATATGTGATTCCCTTGGGGGCCAGACTCTGCATGAGAGTGCGGACAATGCTGTCTGATCCTGGATCCCAACCAGCACTGATGATGCTTACAGCACCTGTCTTCTTAGCGGCAGCGTCAAGGCTACGACGCAGGTCGCAGATAAGTCCGTGAATATCGAAGCTATCTACCGTATTGATACCCAAAGCCAAGCACTTCAAAGCATATTCTTCAACACTACGTGTGGGAGTTGCCAAGATGGCCACATCCACCTTGCCCAATTCCTCAATATTCTTAACCACATTATATTCAGCCAGTTCGGCGGGTTTACCCTCTGCACCGGCACGACGTACTACGCCAGCTATCTCCATATCAGGAGCGGCTTGCAAGGCTTGGATAGTGTAGCGGCCGATGTTACCGTAACCAACTACTGCTACGCGAATCTTTTCCATGTTTATTATGCTTTTTGTTACCTTTGCTGTTAATTTGCGCGACAAAATTACACCTTTTATCTGAATTAACCAACATTTTGTACAAAAATCTTATCCTACCTGACTGCCGCCCTTCACATCATCAAGTGTAGTGGTTACACTGAGGTCGCCATTATAATTGACAGCGCTGAGAATCATGCCACAGCTTTCCTCACCCATCATCTGGCGGGGAGCTAGATTGGCGATGAACAAGACACGCTTTCCTACGAGCTGCTCTGGCTCGTACCACTGTGCAATACCACTTAGGATGGTGCGGTCTTTTCCGCTACCGTCATCAAGAGTGAACTTCAAAAGCTTCTTGCTCTTCTTTATTTTCTCACAAGCCTTAACAAGACCTACGCGGATATCCAGCTTCTCGAAGTCCTCGAAAGGTATAATATCCTTAACAGGAGCAGCCTTATAGTTAGCAGCCTCGTTAGCCTTGATGGTATCCTCCAACTTCTTTATTTGAGCGGCGACAACATCATCTTCTATCTTGGTGAAGAGCAACTCTGGCTTGGGCAACTGCTTGCCGGCAGAAAGCAAATCCAGACTACCCAGCTGTTCCCAAGAGAAGCTTTCCATTGCAATCATCTTACGCAGACGATCGCTGCTGAAAGGCAGGAAAGGCTCGAAAGCGATAGCCAAATTGGCTGTCAGCTGCAATGAGATATTAATAATGGTTTTTACACGCTCAGGGTCAGTCTTGATAACCTTCCAAGGTTCACAGTCTGCAATATACTTGTTACCGATACGAGCCAGATTCATAGCCTCCTTCTGAGCCTCACGGAACTTAAAGCCTTCCAGCAAAGCCTCCAAGCGTTCCTTTACGCCCTGGAATTCAGCCAAAGTCTCGCGGTCGTAGTCGTTCAACTCACCACAAGCGGGCACCACGCCCTCATAGTATTTCTGGGTAAGCTGCAGAGCACGGTTCACGAAGTTACCATAGACAGCCACCAACTCATTGTTACAACGAGCCTGGAAATCAGACCAGGTAAAGTCATTGTCCTTAGTCTCTGGCGCATTAGCTGTGAGTACATAACGAAGTTCGTCCTGACGATTTGGCAGTTCCTCCAAATATTCATTCAACCATACGGCATAGTTCTTAGAGGTCGATATCTTGTTGCCTTCCAGATTCAAGAACTCGTTGCTGGGCACATTGTCAGGCAGGATATAGTCGCCGTGTGCCTTTAGCATAGCAGGGAACACAATGCAATGGAACACAATATTGTCCTTTCCGATGAAGTGTACCAAACGGGTTTCGGGATCCTTCCACCAAGTTTCCCAAGAGCCCAACTCGGGATGTGCGTCGCACAACTCCTTGGTATTGCTGATATAGCCGATGGGAGCATCGAACCACACATACAACACCTTTCCCTCGGCACCTTCTACAGGAACAGGAATACCCCAATCCAAGTCGCGAGTCACAGCACGGGGACGCAGTCCACCATCCAGCCAGCTCTTACACTGACCATATACATTCGAGCGCCACTCTTTATGATCCTCCAGTATCCACTTCTCCAGCCAAGTCTGATCCTTATCCAGAGGCAGGTACCAATGCTTCGTAGCTTTCTTAACAAGAGGATTGCCCGTCTCGGCATTATAAGGATTGATGAGTTCCTCAGGCGAAAGGGTTGCACCACACTTTTCGCACTGGTCGCCGTAGGCCTCAGGGGCATGGCAACGAGGACATTCTCCCTTAATGTTACGGTCGGTCAGGAAATGACCAGTCTGCTCATCATAGAACTGCTCACTAACCTGCTCTACGAACTTACCATCGTCGTAAAGTTTGCGGAAGAAGTCGCTAGCCAACTTGTGATGTGTCTTGCTGGTAGTACGGCTGTACACATCGAACGAGATACCGAACTTCTCGAAACTATCCTTAATAAGATAATGGTAACGGTCAACAACCTCCTGGACAGTAATTCCCTCCTTACGGGCACGTATGGTTACAGGCACACCATGCTCATCCGAACCGCCGATGAACAACACATCACGACCTTTCAGACGCAGATAGCGCACATAGATGTCAGCAGGGACATATACGCCTGCCAAGTGACCTATATGAACAGGACCGTTTGCATAAGGCAAAGCGGACGTTACAAGGGTTCTCTTGAATTTCTTTTCCATAATATTATATATTTTATCTATTTTCTCTTTTTCTCCCACTCTGTTATTTTTCCCAACACATTGATGTGATAAGCCACTCCTAATTGTAGCTGATGGAAGGGATAGTCACGTATTCCGAACTGATAAGATGCCAGTGCTTCCCATTTCCCTATCCGATAGGCAGCGCGTGTCTTCAAGACAAAAGGATGGTCATGCGCCAGTTCCTTGTCCCTCGTACTGGAATTCTCCCAGCCCTTATAGCCACGCAGTGTCTCCTCCAACATGAAACGTTTATAGGTCCACTTCAGCATCAGACCATACATCCAGGCATCATTCTGACGCGACTTACCCGTCTGCCAACAAAGGAAACCGAAACTTGCGGCAACACGCAAATCATGTTCCTTCCTAGCGCCCAAAGCAAAGGATTTGGCTACTGTACCATCAAAGAAATAGCCAGGGCTATCGTAGTTACGGGCGTATTGGGAATCATTTCCCGAAGCCGTTCTCAACGCTGCACGCAATGCCACATCGGGCAGATAACGCTTCTGACGGAACAACTGAACGTCGGCTGTTACATATACATCACCACTCACGCAGCCCTTGCGTGCCTTGGGATCCGTAAGAGCTTTCTCTGCAATACGGCAGGCAACCAAGCTCTCGTCAGAGTTTCTGTACCATTCCACCAAAGGCATCCAGGCAGAAAGGTTCACCCTATCTGTAAACAAGGGTATATTAACCTTCAGGGTAAGGTCTGTTGTATGGTCGCCCCTGGTTCCGAAGTAGTGATTACCATCCAGTTCTATACGCAAATCGGGCTGTACAGTTCCATCCAGCATATCTGGCACAGGAAAGGCATTGGGGCCAAAATAGTAAGGCGAAACCATTGAGGTCTCAGGCCCGCCAGTCTGTGCCAGAACGGGAAGTCCTGTTACAAACATAAGCAATATAAACGCTATCTTACTCTTCATCTGCTACAAAACTGCGGTAAAGGCGAATCCAATGGTATTATGTTCCGTCTCGAAAGTCGGCACCACCATCATGCTGGTAGTATTCTGACTTTTCTTCCTGGACGTAAAAAGCTTCTTCTCTAAGGGGTAAAGCCAATAAGCAACGTTAGCCGAGAGGATACCTATACCTGCACCTGCCAGCACATCGTTACACCAATGTTTGTTGTTATACACTCGCAAAACGCCTGTTGCCACTGCAATCGCATAAGCAGCAGAACCTGCCCCCCAACCATATTCCTTACGTACCAGTTCGGCTCCAGTAAATACCGTTGCCGTATGACCTGAAGGGAAAGACTTTCTATCTAGCCCCTCTGGCCTTGTTTCTCTAACAGAATATTTGAGGCCATTAACCAAAGCTATCTCCACGGCATAGGCAGTGGCTGTAATCAAGATCCTTTCGCCAAAATTATGCTTGTGCTTCACACCACAACATCCCAGAAAGACGCTGGCAGCAGCAGGGATATACTGAATGTAGTTGTCCACTTTCGTGTGATTACCCGCACCCCATTCGCCCAGCTTATCGTGAAAGGCAATCCCCACACTACCGGCAGCTATCAATGCCCCCGGCACAATCAGTTGCTTGGCCTTGAAATTATGTTCTGTGCCACATACGTCGGTAAGGCTGTCCTGCGGAACAACCTCCTGAGCCATCATGCTTACAGTAACAAGCAGGCAAAACAATATAGGAAAAAACCTCTTCATCTATTTAATGTCCCTTCTTTCCTTCGCGGGAGTCAAGGGAGCCCTCAATGTTTATACCCTTCAGTCTATCATAACTGCGCTGCAAAATAGCCTTTGTACGAAGCACCCTGCTTTCAGCCTCATCTCCCTCGGAATATACCACACAGCCCGACTGGAGGTCCATCATCGTTACACCTGTGCTATCGGCATATAGCATCCCCGAAGGATAGGTAGAATACACAAATGGATAGTTGTAGTTCTTGCTCAATACATTACGACTCCAAGGATAGTCCTTACGGCTTATCTGCATCTGTGCAAGTAATGTGCCCACCATATCGCTCTGGCTGACAAACATATTATATGTCTTGGGGGCCTTTACGGCACCTCCCACCATCAGCAGAGGCATCCTAAAGAACATAGGATGCTGGTAATCCAACTGATACATACTTCCGTGATCAGCGTAGATAACAACCACCAGATTCTTCCACACCGGAGTACGGCTCAGACTGTCGAGGAATACTCCAAGGCAATGGTCGGTATAAGCAAAGGCGTTGTACACCTCATTATCCAACTTATGATATGGAACCGTCCAAGGCTCGTGGCTCGATATTGACTGATAACCAAAATACCATGCAGAGTCCTTACGTGTTGTAAGGATGTTGTACAGACGTTGGAAGGAGATGCTGTCATTGGCACCCCACGCATCACGCTCCTCCTCGGGTACATCCAGATTGCTAATATCCCATATTTGCTGGAAACCCGTTGCAAGCAGGTATTTGCGTTTGTTCATATTCTCGGAATGACCGCCATACAGATAGTCGGTCTTGTAGCCATAAGCTGCCAAGGTGCTGGCCAAACTGGGGAAATAGCCCAGACAGTCATCCTCCATCATCAGGCTATAGGTAGGATACGAAAGATATCCCGACAGAGCGCTTACCGTTCCTCTGTCTGTCCTGAAACTATTAGCCCACGCATTAGTGAAGTTCACACCTTTTTTCATCCATCGGCATAATTCTGGCGTTACACCTTCCGCACCACCCAACGCTTCGACAAAGGAGGCACCAAAACTTTCCAACTGAATGGTCAAGACATTGGGGCGGGTGGTTGTCAGAAGTGTATCCGTGATATCATCCATCTGTTCAGGATAAAGGTCCTGCATCAGTTCGTCGCACTCTGTATCCTTCATGCTCCGGAACTGCTTTTCTGGTGTGCGATGGTATATCCACAACGAATGCAACATGTGTCCAGGCGTATTCACGGCGGCATGATTCAGCACAATGGGCTGGAACTCAAACACGCTGGATTCCGTGCATCTCTGTCCTGTTATACCCCAGACTGTGAAAGCCAACAAGGCTCCTGTTGCCAGAAAGTTTGTTCTGTTGATACCGCTCCCCTCCTCCATCACACGCTTAGGAGTCATCAAGATAGCAGCAACGACGGTTCCCAGAAGCAGGATGACGGCAGACGTGATGCATGTTACAATGTACCACATAGGGGCACTGGCACCTGCTGAACCGGGTGACGACATATAGTTGAAGATGCAAGCATCCAGTTTGAACTTCCAATGATGGTACATCACAATGTCTGCCACTGTAGTAATAATCACAAACACCATTGCTACCACCAAATAAGGCGAAAGGATAGCCCTTAGACGCATGTTGGGATAACGCAGACTGAATGCCGTGACAATCCATACGGGCATCGTCAGCAGAGCTGCCACACTAAGGTCAAATGCCAGTCCTGCCCACAAGACACTGAAGATGTTTTGCAATGTACACTGATCTCCAGCATTGTAAAGCATAAAAGCAATCTTTCCCACCAACGATATGATGATGAGAAACATTACAAGACGGAAAATATAAAGTACTCTATTCATTGAGATTCAATTCATATCCCCCCCGAGGAGGTCGGAAGGGTTCATTTTCGTCCAAAATCCGCAGGAATCTCACCCCATTGAGCGGTTTCCCACTTCAAGACTTGCGCATGCTGTGGATTCTTCCAGAGCCAGTCCTCGGCACGGGCAATCAATCGGAAAAGCCCCTCCGTCTCGGGGGTATGTTCCAGTTTGGTCTTGCACCTACGATTCTTGACCCACAGGATCGCGTTGTACGAATCGCTGTACACCTTCATGTCCCACCCTTTCTGCTTAATCAGGGCCAAAGCATGAACAATAGCCAGGAACTCACCAATGTTGTTGGTTCCGTGCACAGGCCCATAATGGAACAAGCGCTGCTCATTGCCCAGATACACGCCCTGATATTCCATCGGACCAGGATTGCCGCTACAGCCGGCATCCACAGCAATGGCATTGAAATCAACCTTGTCCTTTAGCAATTCATAATTCATAATTCATAATTCATAGTCCTCATTGTCCGCGGGAGAGGGGTTAGGGAGTGAGGCTTTTTCCTACATTCTCTCAGGAACTTCAATTCCTAAAAGACCCATACCATTCTTAATCACCTGACTGACAGCAGCAGAAAGAGCGATACGGAACTGACGCTTCTTTTCGTCCTCTTCACGCAATACGCTGAAATCGTGATAGAACTGGTTGTACTCCTTCACCAACTCGTAGCAGTAATTAGCTATGCAGCTGGGGTTATAGTCAGTACCAGCCTGCTTAACTGCAGCCTGGAATCCTTGCAAATGCTGGATAAGGCTTATTTCCTTGTCGCTCAGCTCTGTATCCTTCGCCAAATCAGCAAGATTTACTTCGCCAGCCTTACGCAGAATACTACGGATTCGGGCGTATGTGTATTGAATGAAAGGACCGGTATTTCCGTTGAAATCGATACTTTCTTCAGGATTGAAGAGCATATTCTTACGAGCATCCACCTTCAGAATAAAGTACTTCAAGGCACCCATACCTACGATGCGGGCAATCTCCTGAGCCTCCTCCTCGGTAATACCTTCCAGTTTGTTTACCTTGTCGGCACTCATCTGGCGAGCATCAGCAATCATCGTTGCAATAAGGTCGTCTGCATCCACAACAGTACCCTCGCGGCTCTTCATCTTACCGTTAGGCAGTTCCACCATTCCGTAAGAGAAGTGAACCAAGTCTTTACCCCACTTGAAGCCCAACTTGTCCAACAGGATGCTGAGTACCTGGAAGTGGTAGTTCTGCTCGTTGCCAACCACGTAAATCATCTTATCAATGGGATAATCCTGGAAGCGCAACTTGGCTGTACCGATATCCTGTGTCATATAAACACTGGTACCGTCGGAACGAAGCAGCAATTTCTCGTCTAGGCCCTCCTTGGTAAGGTCAGCCCATACGGAGCCGTCTTCTCTGCGATAGAAGAAGCCTTTCTCCAGACCTTCCTCCACCTTCTCCTTACCTTCCAGGTAGGTATTGCTTTCGTAGTATATCTTGTCGAAACTTACGCCCAATGCCTTGTAGGTTTCGTCGAAGCCTGCATATACCCATTCGTTCATCTTCTTCCACAAGCCACGAACCTCAGGGTCGTTCTGCTCCCACTTCACCAGCATCTCGTGAGCTTCCTTAATGAGGGGAGCTTCCTGCTTAGCCTGCTCCTCGTCCATACCCTTGGCTACCAACTCCTTCACTTCCTCGCGGTAGTGTTTGTCGAAGGCAACATAGTAGTCGCCAATCAGGTGGTCGCCCTTCTTTCCGCTTGTTTCGGGCGTCTCGCCGTTGCCGTACTTCAACCAAGCCAACATACTTTTACAAATGTGAATACCACGGTCGTTGACGATATTGGTCTTTACCACCTTGTTTCCATTGGCCTGCATCACATTAGCCAACGCCCAACCCAACAGATTGTTACGTACATGACCCAAATGCAAAGGCTTATTGGTATTGGGACTTGAATACTCAATCATCACCAGAGGACTCTGATCCGTTACAGGAGTAAAGCCGAAAGTGGGGTTCTGCTGAATGCTCTCCAAGAGTTCAATCCACTGGGCAGGATTGATGGTCAGGTTCAGGAAACCCTTTATAACATTGAACTTACTGATTACCTCGGGAACCCTAGCCACCAGTTGCTCACCAATCTCCTGTGCTGTTGCCTCGGGGGCTTTCTTACTCATCTTCAGGAAGGGGAATACAACCAATGTCAGCTGTCCCTCGAACTCGGCGCGAGTCTCCTGCAGCTGCACCATTTTTTCAGGTACCTGCTGACCGTACAACTCCTCAATTACAGCCTGAACGGCCTTCATTATTTTGTCTGCAATTTCCATATTCTACCTTATATATATAAATTTCGGGCTGCAAAATTACGAATAAGTAAGAGATTTTCCAAATTTTGGAGCAGCGAAGGCAAAGAAAAGGTTACTTCTTCTTTGTTGAGTCGTGACAAAATTCGAGCCTATGGTCAAATTTATTTGGGAAAATCCGAACAAGAGGAATTTCGAGACAACAGCCTCGAAAGTATAAAGAATTAAGGAAATTACGCGACGAAAAGCTATTTTATTTTCGCACCATCATTCTTCTGACGTTAGTACCCAATCAAACTTCTTTTCCCAACGCCAAATAGTAACACGGGCTATATCAGTCATGTTTATAATCTGCTGCTTAGATAGACCTATACGTATAAGATACAGAACCTGCATTTCCTTGTCACTGACGCGTTTGTGCTGTTTCAGAATCGCCTCGTGGAATGTAGGATACAATTCATCCACAGCATTGTAAAGCTGTTTCCATTCTGCCAATGTCATCTCCTTCTTGCCCTTCGAAGCAGCACGAACGGCACGGATCACATCCTCTGCCTTTCCCTCGAAATCCGACTGATGCAGCAGTTTGATGAACGTTTTGTTCTGCTCTTTCTTCTCCTCCAGCTGCTCCTCTGTCTTCTTCAGCGCTTCAGTGTTCTCCGACAACTCTTGGTTCACAAGTTGAAGTTTCTTTTTCACGTCATCCAACTCGCGCGATGATTTTTTGAGCGATTCCCTCGACTCAGCCAACACTTTCTCCTTACGCTTGATGTCCTCGCGCAGTTTCCTATCGTCGTCAGTGACACGCTGCAATTCAGAAGACATCGCAGCAACCTCCTTCAGATGTCTCTGCTTCCTCTTGAAGTTAATGATATATCCCACACTGGCTAACAGCGAAGCAGCCAGGAAAGCTATGGCAGAGAGACTCTTGTAACGCTCCTTTTCTTCCTTCAGGTCCTGCTCTCTTTTCTGGTCCAAATGATACTGATAGGCGTTATTGACGGTAGCAGCCAATTCCTGACGCTTGCCAAAGTCCAGCGAGTCACTGAGCCGCATAAAAGAGTCTGCATATCGTTTAGCATTTTCCTTATCACCTGCATCGCTATACATCTTAAACATGAGCTTTGCTGCATCATATTTCGCGATGATATCTGTTGATTCATCCAGAATCTTGTCAAAATAAACAGCGGCAGAGTCTACCATTCCCAACATCTTGTAATAATCTCCAAAAGCCACGCATGCGTATGCAGGTTCCCCTTCTAAAGGATTGCCCTCTATCAACTTAAAGCAATTTCTTGCCTTAGATATCGCCCCCAATTCAGAATAGCGATGCAATAAGACTATAATAATATTTTGGAACACAGTTTCCGAATGAGACTGAATGATACGGGCATACACCGAGTCGTAAGCGTCTTCTGCTTCCTTGTTTTTCTTTAATGCCTGATACGAAACGCCCAAGTGCGAGAAGGGGGTTACCATATCCGTTTTTGTCTTCTTACTTATTTCCAACTCCTTAAGGGCAGCCTTCAAGGATTCACTGTAATTCTGCACCTTATCTTGCAGATAATTAATATTAGAATAAGTATTACTCAGCATCACTGAATCACATTCTTTAGGATTCTCACTGGCATAATCCAACGACTTAAAGAAGTGTTCCAATGCACGAGGCGTATCCTGCAAATCGCGATAGACACTGCCTGCATAGTGGTAGACCTCTTGTTTGTCGGCTGTAGTACCGTTATCCTCGAAATAGGTCACCAACTTCCTAACCATAATATCCGAAGTAGGCATCTTATATGCCTTGTCGTTCAGACGGACACGCAACAGGTCATATTTATTTTTTATATAATCATTCTTTCCTCTGACTTCAATTTCAAGTGAATCAAGCATAGACAATGCCTTATTGGGGTCACTGTCTCCTATTACTTTTATATGCTCCATTCTGCTCAGAGAATGATCTTTCGAACACGATGCCACTATCAACATCATGAGCACAAAAAAGTACCCTAAAAAATGCTTTTTCATAAACATAACACCTAAAATCGGGTACAAAACTAAACAAAAAAAATGAGATTTTTGTGTTTCATACCCCAAAAAATGTTTCATTTTGTTTCACTTTTCCATATTTCATAGTGAAACAAGGTAATAATTTCATACTCCATACAATTCTGATTTTCAATATCTTGTAAACTTAAAATAAACCGAATAACATTTTTTAACAAAAAGTGAAACAAAATGAAACATGATTTTTTCTTCTGTTTGGTTGATAGCTCGTAATTTTGCATTCGGAACAAATCAAACCAACACAAAAAGATATGAAAACAACAGTAAAATTTTTAGTGATTTTGTTTGCTCTGGCAATGAATGTAACTAATGTACGCGCAGACGGCGACCCCAAGCCTGTAGTTGTAAAGACAACAAGACCTACTCCACTCGTGGGTGGCAATCCAGGTCCCAAGAGAGGTCGTACGAAAGTAGAGATTTTGAACATCGACATCCTGCTGGATCAGGAGAACCGTTCACTTAGCTTCTACGATCCCGAAGGCAGAACAATTACATATTATATATATGACGAGGACGAATTCGAGGTAGCCAGCGGTATCATCTCCTTCGCTACAACTGAGGAGGCAACCGTTTCACTGGAAGACCTGGAAGACGGTATCTATACACTCTGCATCGAATGTAACAATACAACCTACGAAGGAGAGTTTGGACTGGAAGAGTGATTTAATTGCATAATAATATTTCTGACAAGTGTTATACTAGCACGGTCACGCACGCTGTTTGTCACAAGATTAACGAACCTCACACTGTTTCTTTAATTACAGGGAAGTCTGTTTCGGCATTAGCAGTTCAGACTTCCCCAAGTGAGGCCCCACTTCTTAATAAGGAAGAAAACTAATCACAGCATCTGACCGCTCAACTAACAAAAACGAACATGAAACGATTCATTACTTATCTCATAGCTATCGCGCTGTTTCCACAAGTTATTTCAGCAGTAATTCTTGTGTCAAAACCCCAGAAAACGTTTTCTATTTCACAAACGTATGTAATCACACACAATCCCCATAAGTGTATAAGTTGCTTGGCACCTAACATCTGGGCTGCCTACAACGCTCACGATCACAACGGGGATTGGAAGGTTGAGAATGTACAGCATCATAACGAACAGAATAAGCCTGAGATGCTTAGCAAGAACTTCTGCCAGCAGAAGTCCGCTACAGGCATGAGACATCTGTTTGGAGGCAGAATAGTGCCCAACTCTCAACAGAGATTGGCGCAAGCACAATAAGTAGCCCAACCCATGTTATAGAATAAAAGAAAGCACACGAAAGGTTTTTGTAAAAAAGGAATTGTTTAAGGTAAAGTGTTGGTAATGCCTGTCAAACCCTTACATTTAAGGGGACGGCAGGCTTACCTCTTTTATATAGGCTGAATTCAAGGAGTTTGGAGGCTGAATTCCCCGAGTATTTACGCTCCAAACTCCTCGAATTCAGCCTTTAAACTTTTGAAGCTTATTTGTAATTATTTTCTAACTTGATTTTGACCAACAATCAACTTGAATAAAAAACTTTTCAAGTTGATTTTTTCCACCTTTTAACCTGTATTCTTAATCCTTGCATGATTGCTTCCCCAATAAAGTTGGAGAAGAATTATCATATTCAGGAAAAAAACAAATACCTGAATACATTTGGTATTTAACTCGCTAATTCGTATCTTTGCAGGCATTAAAAAAGAAATCTAAGGATGAAACGCTATATAATCATATTGATTGCGGCAGTATCCGCACTCTGTGCTAATGCACAGGGAGAATTGATTACCGAGCCCGCCAGAAAGGACACTATCAGACTGCTGACTATCGGTAACAGCTTCTCACAGGATGCCGTAGAGCAATATCTGTACGAACTGGCCAAAGAGGCCGGCATACACATGATAATAGGCAATGCATACAAAGGCGGACAAAGCCTGGAGCAGCATTGGTCAGATTTAACCCTGGAACATGACGTATATGAGTACCGCAAGGTAGTGAACGGAATCCGCTACAATACGCCACATGCGCTCCTGAGCCCTATCATTACAGACGAGCCATGGGACTTTATCAGTTTTCAGCAGGCAAGCCATTACAGCGGACTGACAACAACATACGAGCCATACCTGTCGCAACTGGTCCAGTTCACAGACAGCATAAAGACTTGTCAGGACGTACGTTACGGTTGGCACATGACATGGGCTTACTCCAAGGATTCGAACCACAGCGGATTTACTAACTACAGCCGCAGCCAGGAGGCGATGTACGACAGCATACGCTACGCAGCACAGTGGACCCTGATCCTGCATCCCGAGTTCTCTTTCAATGTACCAAGCGGTACTGCCATACAGAACGCACGTACCACATACCTAGGTGACAACATGAATCGGGACGGCTACCATCTGGATTTAAAATTTGGCCGTTACACAGCCGCTTGCACCTGGTTGGAGACACTGACAGGAATTTCGCCCGTGGGACTAAGGTACAAGCCAGAAGGAGTGGATGAAGCAGCGGCCCATGCCTGTCAGGTTGCAGCTCACGCAGCCGTCCAGAATCCCTTTGAGGTAACAAAGCTAAGTACTGAAGGATTCAATGCTCGGAATGACCTCATCCCAACAGGACTTATAAAGTTCAATTTCGGAGAAAAGACAGAGGCCGACCCCAACTGGAACAGCATAACACCGCAAATGCGCACCTTCACTTGGATTACAGATTCCAACGGCAATGTTACAGGCATTACATTGACCAGTCAAAATGCTTTCTTGGGCACAAATACAAATGGTCCCAGCTATACTACCACAAACATGCTAATGCCCAGCAGCGTATCCCAATCCTGCATGTGGGGATATGCGGCAGACAGTTTCGGGAGTCAAAAACCAAAGAGTTCCTGCACCCTGACCCTGGGACACATGAATCCCGACCTGAAATACGACTTCACATTCTTTTCATCGCGACAGGATTGTCAGGATTGGCGCGAGACCGCATTTACCCTTCAAGGCGACAAAATCTATACAGACAAAGTTGAGGCAGCCAACAACGTCAGTCATACGGCTCAAGTCAAGAATATCCAGCCTATGGCAGACGGTAGAATCATCATAAACATTGCGCCAGGTGAGCGAAACAACAACAAAAACAAATTCTACTATCTGAATGCAATGACAATAAAAGCACACAGGTAAAGGATTGAAAGTTGAAAATTGAAAGTTGAGGGCTGAGAGTTGAGGATTGTGAATTATGAATTGTGAATTATGAATTAAACTAAATATGGAACAACAGAAACAAATACAGATACAGTTCAGACTGGTTGATGTGCAGGAGTTGCAATTTGTAAACCTTTCTAAACAATGGCCTGAGGGCGAACTTCAGGTGAACAACCAACTGCAGTTCAATTGCGACACAGAAAAACGAATAGTAAGATGCGTTACAAACTTTGAATACAAGAAAAATGATATAACACAGCTTATCCTGGGCGTACAGACCGTCTTTGAGTTTGCACGCGAAGGATGGAGTGCTATGTACGACCTAAATGGCGATCAATGGATACTGCCCGTAGGATTGGTTCAGCACATTGCCGACATGACCATTGGTGCCGCACGAGGCATCTTGGCCATTCGCAGCGAAGAAGCTGGAATTCCCAAGCAGATACTGCCCCTTATCAACCCTGGACAGATTCTGCAAAGCAACATCAGTTTTAAGCGTGTACAACAAGGCAAAACTGTTCCTATAGGCAATTCTGGAGGGAATGCATAAAAAGACAAAATATACATATTCGTCTACAGAACGTATATATTTGTCGAAATAATTTTCCCATTGCAGAATATAACCATACATTTGCCATGTGCAAACAAGCGATGCATGACCATAGCTAGAAAAATCTAATGGCGAGGGCTGTAAGTACTTACAGCCCTTTTATTTTGTCATTATTGTACTATTTGCGGATATAATCGGACAAAATACACATACCTTATATAATAAATTACTTCATCTCGGCATAAAAAAAGAATGGATTCTTTTGTTCTGCGCTCGATTTTTCGAAACTTTGAGGCTATCGCCTCGAAATTACTTCATCTCGGCATAAAAAAAGAATGGATTCTTTTGTTCTGCGCTCGATTTTTCGTAATTTTGCAACCGCAAAGAAAAGCCCCTGTAGTTCAATGGATAGAACAACGGTTTCCTAAACCGTCGATCCGGGTTCGATTCCCGGCGGGGGTACCTTAACAATTGAGAGTTGGAAGTTTAGTGTTTAGAGCCCATCGTTTATAGATGGAAGATGAAGGTTAAGGGTATAAGGTAAAAAGACTTAAGTGGAAATTTAGAATCAAAAATAAGAGATAACAATGGAAATTAAGGAAAAGGACAGCGTGGTTGTCCGTTTCTCGGGCGACTCAGGCGATGGCATGCAGTTGGCCGGAAACATCTTCTCTACGGTCTCTGCTACCGTAGGAAACAGTATCAGCACATTCCCCGATTATCCCGCCGATATACGTGCCCCACAAGGCTCGCTGACGGGTGTGAGTGGTTTTCAGGTGCACATTGGCGCAGGTCAGGTATTTACTCCTGGCGACCAATGCGATGTTTTGGTGGCCATGAATGCTGCCGCCCTGAAAACTCAGTACAAATTCGCTAAGCCAGATGCCGCTATCATCATTGATACGGACAGCTTCGGACCCAAGGATCTGGAGAAGGCTCAGTTCAAGACAGAGGATTACCTGGGTGAGATGAACATCGATCCTGACCGTGTTATCGCCTGCCCCCTGACTACAATGGTTAAGGATTGTCTGGCTGACAGCGGTATGGATGTTAAGAGCATGCTGAAATGCCGCAACATGTTTGCGCTGGGTCTGGTATGCTGGCTCTTTGACCGCGACCTGGACATTGCCTTTAACTTCCTGAAAGAAAAGTTTGCCAAGAAGCCCGGCATCGCCGAAGCTAACATAAAGGTTATTCAGGCAGGATACGACTACGGACACAACACACACAGCAGTGTAGCTAACGTTTACCGTATTGAGACAAAGAATAAGGTACCCGGCCGCTATATGGACATTACAGGTAATAAGGCTACAGCATATGGTTTTATCGCCGCTGCCGAGAAGGCTGGCCTGAAGCTCTATCTGGGTTCCTACCCCATCACTCCCGCTACCGACGTGTTGCACGAGCTCTCTAAGCACAAGAGTCTGGGCGTAACAACCGTTCAGTGCGAGGACGAGATTGCTGGCTGTGCTTCCAGCCTCGGTGCTTCATTTGCAGGCGCCTTGGCCGTAACAAGTACCAGTGGACCTGGTATCTGCCTGAAGAGCGAGGCAATGAATCTGGCTGTCATCATGGAGCTACCTTTGGTTGTGCTGGATGTTCAGCGTGGTGGTCCTGCTACAGGTCTTCCCACCAAGAGTGAGCAGACCGACTTGCTGCAGGCTCTCTTTGGCCGTAACGGCGAAAGCCCCATGCCAGTGATTGCAGCTGCCAGTCCCACCGACTGTTTTGACGCTGCCTATGCTGCCTGCAAGATGGCGCTGGAGCACATGACTCCTGTTATCCTGATGACAGACGCCTACGTAGCAAATGGCTCAGGTGCCTTCAAACTGCCTAACCTGGCAGAATATCCTGCTATCAATCCCCCATACGTTCCTGAGGAGTTGAAGGGTACTTGGACACCTTATATGCGTGCTGAGAACGGAACTCGTTACTGGGCAGTTCCCGGCCGTCAGGGCTTTGAGCACATCTTGGGCGGACTTGAGAAGGACGACAAGACCGGTGCCATCAGTACTAACCCCGAGAATCATGACCTGATGACTCGCAAGCGTCAGGCTAAGATAGATGCCATTCCCGTTCCCGACTTGGAAGTACTCGGTGACAAGGATGATGCCGAACTGCTGATAGTAGGCTTTGGCGGAACCTTTGGTCATCTGCACGCTGCTATGGACGAGATGCGTGCTGCCGGTCACAAAGTGGCACTGGCACACTTCAAATTCATCAACCCACTTCCCAAGAACACAGCCGAGGTACTGAAGAAGTATCCCAAGGTAGTTGTTGCAGAGCAGAATATGGGTCAGCTGGCAGGCTGGCTGCGTATGAAGGTGGATGGCTTTGTTCCCGCTCAGTTCAATCAGGTTAAGGGTCAGCCCTTCGCTGTAGCTGAGTTGGTCGAGAACTTCACACAGTTGTTAAACAAATAAAGAAAGGACATACATTATGGCATATACTCAGAATGATTTCAAGAAAGGACAGCCACGTTGGTGTCCTGGATGTGGCGACCACTTCTTCCTGGCATCGCTCCACAAGGCAATGGCAGAGATAGGTGTTGACCCTTGGAACACAGCCGTTATCTCTGGTATTGGCTGTTCAAGCCGTTTGCCCCACTATATGGCTACATACGGTATGAACACCATTCATGGCCGTGCTGCCGCAATTGCAACAGGTGCCAAAGTTGCCAACCCCAACCTGACCGTATGGCAGGTAAGTGGCGACGGTGACGGACTTGCCATCGGTGGTAACCACTTTATACACGCAAACCGCAGAAACATCAACCTTAATATGATTCTGCTGAACAACCGCATTTATGGTCTGACAAAGGGACAGTATAGCCCCACCAGTCCTCGTGGTTTCGTCAGCAAATCATCTCCCTACGGAACAGTTGAGGATCCCTTCCGCCCTGCAGAGCTCTGTTTCGGCGCCAGAGGCCACTTCTTTGCCCGTGCCGTTGCCACAGACGCTCCTGGCACAGTAGAGGTACTGAAGGCCGCTTACGAGCACAAGGGAGCCAGCGTATGCGAGATTCTGCAGAACTGCGTCATCTTTAACAACGGTACTCATGATGCCGTTTACGACAAGGCTGGCAGAGCCAAGAATGCCATCTACCTGAAACATGGCGAGAAGATGCTCTTTGGCGAGAACAACGAGTATGGTATTGTTCAGGAAGGCTTTGGCGTGAAGGCAGTAAAACTGGGAGAGGATGGCTACACAGAGGCTGACGTACTGGTTCATGATGCCAAGTGCGAAGACAACACCCTGCAGCTGAAACTGGCAGAGATGGAATGGCCCGTAGCCTTGGGCGTTATCCGTGACGTTGAGGCTCCCACCTATGACGACTGCGTAACAACTCAGATAGAAGAGGTAAAGGCTCAGAAGAAGTATCACAACTTTGCCGAGCTCTTAGAGACAAACGATATCTGGGAGGTAAAATAAAAACAACCCAACCAATAAAAAACCCCGCCTTGAGCGGGGTTTTTTATTTATCAGAACAACCTGTGTGTGAAAGTGATGCTTAAGACAGGCCAGCACTTGAACTTCTTTATTGTACTAACCATATCCCCCACCTTTCCAGGAACATTTGTAACATCACGGGTAAGATCTATACGTTGAGGTTCTTGCTTAATCCATGCCTCATCCACATTACCTGTCTCGTCGAACTTATCCTGATCCCATGAAATCATGTCGTAATCATCGCTCGCATTAACACGATATACATTATCCACGTACACATGTGGTGAGCCGCCCATAAACATAACACCGGCATCTATAGCCATATTGAATCGATGGTCGCGAGACAAAGCCGTAGTATAGCCAACGCCCAGATAAGGCCGTATCTTGCTGACAGTCATCTCTGCCGTTACCTGATTGTTCTTATCCGGCACCAAAACAGCCTTGCTGCCATCAGGGAAATTTCCCATATGGGCTCCCATCATACGAGTCTCTATGAGCTTATCCTCCATGCCCTGCATATCAAAGGCGTGCATATTGCCGTTTGCATCCTCATAACGAAGCATTGGCTCGCCCTTACAGGCTTTAATATACATACTGTTATACATGTTTATGCCTACAAGGGTTGTATTGCCAGAGGGATCATTTATCGCCTCTCCAATGGTGGAAGGACCGGCATAGAAACCAAGGGTAACATTCCAATGCTTGTTATTCTTGAACGGCATAATATCCACCAGGAACTTAAATTGGCTCCATGAAGGTTTCATCTGCATGTCAATATTATCCTTCATAGGTTCGCCTGTAAAATAGGACATCATATCCTTCATGCGACGTAATTTGTCGGCCGATACATCGCCCATGAAATTCACCGCAAAGTTGCTATTGAAGGTAAACTTGGGCATATAGGTAAAACCTGCACGCAAACGAACATAGTCACCCACAGGCATAGCAATATCAGCGCCGACACCCGTACTAGACACATTGACACCAAGATCCATGTGGTTGAAATAATCCTGAGCTGATACGCTAAGCGATACGAATAGCCCCGAAATTGCGAGCAACCTTTTAATCTTCATCATATAATTATATTTTTGAACGAGTTACTGTTTTAATATCTTCTTTCCATTTACGATGTACAAGCCTTTTGACTTCATAGCAGAAACACGTCTGCCAGAGAAGTCGAATATCATCCTACCCTCGTCCTCCTCTGAACGCATAGCATTCAAACGGTCAACAACATCCTGAGGACAGATGAATGAAATATTCTTGGCAGGCATTGACACGTATCTGGTTCCCTGCCAATCCGCATCTGTCAGAACAACCTCATTGGAGTAATAGTCATAAGCCGGAATGGAATCATCGTAAGCCACATCCTGCTGATGAACCAGCTTGCTGCCGACATAGTAGCTTACCTTATAGGTATTGGCCTGATACTTTCCACGTACGACGACATTGGAGGCAGGCATGGTGGCAGGAACGTCTTCCCATCCCATGAAGGTATATCCAAGGCGGGTAGGTGCCGAGGTCAAAGGCTTAACCTGAGCCCCATAGGTATACCTGCTGCTGCGGAAAAGCTGTGTACCCCCTTTCTCTCCAATCTCAAGTACATACTTCAATACATAGGAATTAACAGTGAACTGACCCGTTACGGACAAGTTCTGTGCAGGCATTGTAACAGGCAAGCTCTTCCATCCATTGAATGTATAGCCAGCCTTCTCAGGAATCAGCGCTGGGATGGTATCACCACAAGCAACCGTCACCTTTTTATATACACTACCATCAACCATATAGGTGATTATGTAGTCGTTGCCTTTATATGTTCCATAGACCTTCACATCATGACCTGGCATAGTAGCAGGAGTCTCACCCCAACCCATGAAGGTATATCCAGTTATTGCTCTTGGGGTACGGGTATAAGGAACAACGGTTTGTCCAAACTGATAAGTAGTTGAGTATATGACATAGTCCTTATATCCTGCGCCATTGAGAATATATTCAAGGCTGTACGTACCTTTCGCAAAGGTTCCTGAAACCCTAACATCGTTTGCTGGCATAGTAGCTGGCATCTGGCTCCATCCGCTGAATATATACCCCTCCTTAATTGGGGCATCTATAGGAGTAAGGGCTGTGCCGTAGGCAATTTCATACGTCTCGTAAACCTCACCATCAACCACGTATGTCAAGGTGTATTTATTTGCCTCATAAACAGCCGTTACAGTAAGGTTTCCAGCTGGCATTATCGAAGGCAGTCCGCTCCACTCCTTAAAGGTATAGCCCACCTTTTCAGGAGCAGTCAGTGGTGTTATGTTCTGTCCACACGACACTTGCTGCTGATGGAACAACTGACCGTCAACCATATACTGGACAGTATATACAAGAGGGGTAAAACTACCCGTTATGCTTACATCATGTCCTGGCATAGTAGCTGGTATAGTACTCCAGCCGCTGAAGGAATATCCGTCTTTGGTTGGACTGGCAAGCGGCATGATTGTCTCTCCGTACGTCAAGGTAAATGTCTTATAAGCACCACCATCAACCATATAGGTCAGTTTAAAGCTACCCACCGTAAAGGAGCCTGTAACTGTGATGTCGTGGGCTGGCATAGTGGCAGGCAAGCCGTTCCAACCACCAAAGACATAGCCTTCCTTTTCAACCTGCAACGGAGTAATAGTTGATCCGTAAGGAACTGAGACCACCTTGTAAACAGTACCGTCCAGGTTGTATGTGATGTTGTAGCTGTTTACTGTAAAGGTACCCGTAACAGTGAGGTCGTGAGCCGGCATAGTGGTAGGCAAGCCATTCCATCCGCTAAAGGTATAGCCCTCACGGGTTGGAGTCTCAGCATTGATTGCCTGACCAGACTTCAACTGTTCTGTCTTGTATACAACTCCGTCTATTTTATAGGTTATGGTATATTTGTGACTTTCCAGAATCTGGTTATACTCAGCTTCTGTTACGACAGTTAACTCTGCAGGACTATTTGCAGGAACATTCAGGAACGAAGTATTAGCCGGCAAATAATATGCTCCTTCTATCAGATTCAGATATCTGGTATCGGTAACAAATCCCAACTTCCCCTGACTGGTTACGCCAAGCACACGCATCTTGTTTGCATCGAACGCTTTTACTGAAGCAGACCATGAATATACATTTCTTCGCTCGAAGTTGCAGAAATACATGCCACTCAGGCAATTCCCGGAGAGGGGCGAGGCAGAAGTTTCTACCAAGTCCAGTCGGTTGCCGGAAGCCTCGCTGGAGGAGCATTCTATAAGCACAGGCGTACTCGCAGGAACAACATCTGTGATCTCGGATATTACCGCATAGCCCAACTGCGTGTCGCACGATGACACTTTATAAACCTTTAAGCCCGAGGAAGCCGCCTTAAAAGGGAAACCTGCATAAAACGGATAGTAATACTTCCCGTTTACAGAAAAAAGAGGTTTGATTCCAAAATAATTATCCGAACTACTAACAGGGTGTATGTACCAATTTCGATAAGGAGAACTTCTATTGGTACCTACGACACCATATTCAATTTCTCTGTTCGTCTCCTCATCATCTAGATACTTGGTTACGCCAGATTCCGTTGCACTTACAGTATAGCTTCCCTTGTAAGCTCCGGAACTAACACTCTTCAAATCGACATACCTGTTTACGAACTGATAGATACCAGATCCCTGACCCTGAATATCTATCTGTGAGCCGTATTTCTTAATGTAAAAAATACAAGCTGGATCGGAGATTGTTTTCTCTGCTCCTGTATATAACTGAAGGGCACCAAAGTCACCCACATCGCGTTTCATGTCATAAGAACCTGCATTATCCGTAAGATAGAGGTAACGCTTGGTTCCAAAATTCTGAACACGATAGAAGCCGTCAGTTGTGTACTGAGCCGAAACATTAGATACCAGCACAGTAATAAGGCCTAGCAAGAAAAACAATCTTCTCATATATATAAAGGTAACCATCCTTGCTCCAAGTAAACACTAACTATGGAGCAAGGACGGTTTATCTTATCTTATTATTTCGACCGATTACTCGGCAACACAAATACTAACACGGTTCAAAACGTTCTGCTCGTAAGGCTGAACAGTATCACCCTTAGATTCAACTGTAATACGACTTGAAGCAATGCCAAACTTGTTCACAAGCAAATCTGCAACAATCTCAGAACGCTTCTTAGCAAGTTTCTCATTAACCTTGGCATTACCAGTACCCTTGTCGGCATAACCTGTGATAGTAACCTTTGCCTGAGGATACTTATTCAGATAAGCAGCAATATCCTCTACCTTAACCATCTCAGCGCGAGATACGTCTGAATGACTAATAGTAAAGAATATATCCTTGCGCAAAGGCTCTGCCTTGATAACCTCTCTGTCGCGATATACAATCTTCTCGACGGGCTTCTCAACGATTTTCTCTACAATCTTCTCGACAACCTTCTCCTGAACACAGCAAGGCTTCTTCTCAACCTGCTTAGTAGTCTTACCCAGCTTTACCTTTACGCCGCCCAGTGCATTGAAGTACCAGTCGAGATTAGAGGCATCCTTAGAGTTGTAGATATCACTTGTAGTGTTGGCATTAACCTCCAATCCCAATGAAACACGCTTTGAGACACGGAAATCTGCGTAAACGCCGAAACGGCCCATAAAGCGGGCAATGGTACCACCCCACAATTTATCAAGATACATAACATCACCGTTAGTTATGGGAAATACTTCGTCAATGGCTTTTAAAATCTGGCCATTGGCAGCTATTGCCTCATCGTTATTAAAGGCAACATTAACGCCAATACCACCTAAGATACCGGCATTGAAAACCCTGTTTGGCTTATAACCCCAAATGAGATTAACAAGATCGCAGGTAACATCAAAAGTAGGAGCAACGTAGTTCCACTTCCACTTATAGACATCATTGCCAACAGTTGAACCGCCCTTGCTCTGCCAAGCATTGACAGCCAGACGTAAACCCCACACAGGAGTAAACTGATAACCACCAGCAACCTGAACATTGGGGCTAATCAGGTTACCAAAACAAATTTCACCTAAGGTGTACTGAGCACCTGCCTGACCCTGCACAAACCAATGATGGTTGAACTCTTCAACGGTCTCCGTCTGAGGTGCCTGCGCAGATGCACTCATGCATCCGGCAGACAACAATACGGTATATAATAACTTCTTGAATTTCATCTCGAATCAATTTTTAGAGTCCTACGTAAATTCCCATTAATCAATTGTAACAAAGTACTTCCTGGTTGCAATCTTGCCATGGAAGTCAAGAGCAGAGTATGCTATCTCGTAGGTATAGCCAGACTTCAGGTTTACATAAGCACGACGAACTTCACCTGGGAATACAGTATTCATATTATCACCAGTGTTTGCACGACTCAACTCATCCTTACATTCGGTGTCGCCACCCTGAGCAGACTTGTTACCCTTAAATACATTTACAACAGCTACATGCTTCTTAGCCAAAGGAACAGCCAACTCTAATGTCCATGTTGTAGGAACAAGGCTAATTGTACCTGCCTTGAACTTTGTAGGATAATTCTTTGCCATACTCAGCATCTTGGTACCTGTACCATCACTGGCAATCAAGGTGGGCTGCAAACGACTATTTGTACTATTTACGAAGTTAACAATCTTCTCGTTAAACTTCTTGAGGTAAGAAGCAACCTTGTCCATAAATTTGTCAATCTTGGTATCAATCTTTGCCTGATAGCTGTTAATCTTGGTGATCATGTCATTGACGTCATCAACAATATTGTTCAGATCGTCAAGCATATTATTAACACCGCCAATAGCCTGCTGAGCACTACCCCAGAGAGATTCTGCAGCTTTAGACAAATCCTTCTTCACCCAGATACGGATACTCTTCTTATCTGTGTGTATTGGGTTGCCATTGCCATCGTAAACAATGTTACCATTAGCATCCAATTGATAGTCACCAAAGTAAATCCACTTTTCAATGTTGACTGTGGTTTGTACTGTTTGATCCACATTAATGGTAACCTCCTGATTTTCATTATACTCGAAGTGAGCAACAGCTTGGCCGTCAAGGGTAATCGTTCCACCACCCATAGAAGCATTTGCATCAACAGCAATCTGGTCAAGGTCAATAACTGCATTACCAACTGTATTGTCGTATGCATCCTTAACGGGAACAACCAATTGAGCAGAACCTGGATCACTTGAGTTCTTTACATTTGCGGTAACTACGATAGTAGGAGCATCTACAGTCACAGTAGACATGTCGATAAAAATATCCTTTGCGATATTGATAGGAACATTTACAGGCTGACTGAACTTAACAGGAACGTTAACAGTCTGGTTCAAATCCAAGTGATAAGAAAGACCGCCAATCTCGATAGTGGTATCGATATCCACTTTGAACAATGCCTTCTGACTCTCAGTAAGGTCAGCAACCTCAACATGCTTGATCTTCAGGGATGCAACATCCTTAACAAGGTCAGAGCTATTAAACTCCTTATAAACAGTCTTAACTGCACCGTGCAGACTCTTGGAAACAGAATCCAACAACTCCATTGCGCGCTCGTAACCAGGAATAGTCTCATAATGGAAGTCCTTAGCAGTCTGCAAAGAGAGAGGCTTAACAGCGGTAGCTGCCAAATTGTAGTTAGAGTAAACAGCGTGCTTCTTAGCTGTCTCGCCAGCCTTAGCTGAATCTGACCACTCGCACTTAACAGCGTTAGCATCGATTCTGAGACCCTTGATTACGTCTGCCATATCAGAAGCAACCTTGGTAAGGTCTGCAGAAGAACGCTTGTTAATGATTTCATGGATAGCATCCTTAATAGAAGATGTATTGAAGTTAATCTTCTGTACCTTATTTACATCCTCAGCTGCCAAGTTAGCAGTACACTCATAGAAACCATTGTCTGCTGCACGTGAGTAACCCAGCTGCAAGATCCTATCGCTACGCTTCAGACCATCCAACTTAATATAAGACTCGTGATCCTGGCTATTAACAAGGCTCAACTGCAACTTAGAGAAGTCAACAGTATTGGGGTTAACGGTCAGGAAGAGTGTACCTGCATTGCTCTCCTCGTTCTGCAGAATAACATCACCTGTCTTAAAGAGAGGTGTATCATCAGACAGACCAAGAGCCTGCAAATCCTTTGTTGTCAAAGCGTACTTCTCATGCACGTAGTTAGCTGTACGAGCTGTGGGGAAGTAAACAGGCTGGGTAGCCTCGCCATAGTAAGTCAGCAATACGTTAGACTGTACACCGATAGGCAGGTTCAAAGTACCGAATGCAGGATTGTAGGTTCCTTGTACGATAATGCCGGTTACCTGTCTCTTCAGATTCTCCTGCAGAATATCAAACTCACCTGTAAGTTTTTCAATATCTTCTGTATTCTTTGCTACGAGTACGCCCAGAGAGTCAATTTGTGCCTGCAAGCTGTCAATCTTCTCCTGGAACTCGTCCATAGCGGTCTGCAACTTAGTCTCCAGATCGGAGATCTTTGTAGTGTTGCCATCAATCTTTGACTCGAGAACACCCAGAGAATCGTTTACAAGATCAATTGCCTTATTTACATTAACAATGTCAGCCAAAGTCTTGTCGATCTTCTGGTCGGTAGAATCCTTGTAAGCCTGCAGGGTCTCGCTGATTTCAACGTCCTTCTGCTGCAGCTTCAAAATCTCTGCCCAAAGGTCATCAACCTGATCATCGAGGTAATCGCGCAGATCCTGAACACTTACATTAGCATTGGCAAGATCAGCTCTAACCAAAGCAATCTCCAAGTCGGTATAAGCCTTTGCCTTCTCCAGATTAGCATCTGCATAAGCATACAACTTGGTAATCTCATCCTTCAGGTCGTTAACCTCACCACCCAGGCTATCTACTTTCTCATACAACTCAGTTACAGAGCTCTTCAGGGCAGGAACGGTAGTGTTATTCAAGACCTTCAGTACACTGTCATTGTCATGAACAGTCTTCTCCATCAATTCGATGGCAACCTTGTTTGCAAATGCCTGAGCATAAGCTGTGTCGGCAGTAACATAAGCGTGCTTCAAAGAATCGCTCATGGCAACCATCTGAACCTTCATGTCGCTGATGGCCTGAGTATTTGTGGCAATCTTCTCTTTATTTTCCTTAGACAACTTATCTGCGGCCTCTGCTATTTCCTTCAAGCTATTAACAAGCTCATTAGCTTCTTTAGCAATAGTCTTTGCAGAATCAGCCTTTGCAACAGCAGCCTGAACCTGACTGATAGCCTGCTCAGCAGCAGTCTTAGCATTGTTAGCAATAGTTGTAGCAGTCTCTATCTTGCTGTTAGCATCTGTAGCCAACTGATAGGCACTATTTGCAGTCTGCTCAATCTGAGAAATCTTACTAAGATCACAGTGGCATTTATCAATTGCAGCGATTTTCTCCTCCAACAATCTTACAGCCTCATTCAATTCAGCCTCACTAACGCCAATATTGTTGAAGAAGTTGTTAATCGTCTGGTAGTTTTCGGTGATACCTTGAATCAAGCCCTTCAAAGTCTCCAACGATTTGTTGTCACTAACAGAAGCCTCATCCATCTTGTTCATGAAGTCCGAGAACTTCTGGATGGTCTCTGACATATTCTCAGGACAGTTACATTGCTTAATCAGAGCCAACTGATCCTGGACGTACTGCTTCATTTGCTCCATCTGCTGCTGCTGCATTCGAGCAACTTCCTCAATACTTGTATTCCCGTCAATCTTCAACTCCAATTGCTTGTACAGATCTGAGTATGTATCCTTACAAGATACAAACATTCCTAAGGAGACCGTTACGGCACCCATTAGAAGAATTTGGAAAAACTTTTTTTTCATAATTATATCGATATATTAATTTAAGTATCACAACGTCACTACACAATTCACCCTTTTTTATAAGGCGCTAATCATTCGCAAAAATATGATTATATTATGAAACCTATACATTTTGCACCTTGCGTTTAAGAATATTTAACACTTCTACGCGTTTTCGACTGTAAAATTTGGTTGTTAAAAAGATAAAGTATAACTTTGCAGCCCATAAAACATATTATCCGTATGAATTTTGTAGAGGAACTTAAATGGAGGGGCATGATTCACCAGATGATGCCCGGAACAGAAGAACTTTTCGAGAAGGAAACAGTCACGGCATACGTGGGTATTGACCCCACTGCAGACAGTCTGCATATCGGACACCTCTGTGGTGTAATGATGCTTCGTCACCTGCAGCAGGCAGGACATAAGCCTCTGGCTCTTGTTGGCGGTGCAACAGGTATGATAGGCGACCCCAGCGGTAAAAGCCAGGAACGTAACCTGCTGAACGAGGAAACTCTGCGCCACAACGTAGAGTGTATCAAGGCCCAGTTGAGCCGTTTCCTCGATTTCAATAGCGAAGCTCCTAATGCTGCCGAGTTGGTAAACAACTACGACTGGATGAAGAACTTCTCATTCTTGGAATTTGCCCGCGAGATAGGTAAGTGCATCACCGTCAACTATATGATGGCTAAGGACAGTGTAAAGCGTCGTCTGAACGGCGAAGCTCAGGACGGCATGTCATTCACAGAGTTCACCTATCAGCTTCTACAGGGTTACGACTTTCTCCACCTCTACCAGACAAAGAACTGCAAGCTGCAGATGGGCGGTAGCGACCAGTGGGGTAACATCACCACAGGTACAGAGTTGATTCGCCGTAAGCTGGGTGCCGACAACGAGGCATTTGCCCTCACCTGCCCCCTTATCACAAAGGCAGACGGCAAGAAGTTCGGAAAGACAGAGAAGGGTAATATCTGGCTCGATCGTAATCGCACAAGCCCTTACACATTCTACCAGTTCTGGTTGAACGTAGCAGACGAGGATGCCGAGCGTTACATAAAGATTTTCACCTCTTTGGACAAGGCTACCATCGATGCTCTGATTGAGGAACATCGTCAGGATCCTGGCCGTCGTATTCTTCAGAAGCGTTTGGCAGAGGAGGTTACCGTCCTCGTTCACAGCCGTGAAGATTATGAACTGGCACTGGAAGCCAGCAACATCCTCTTTGGAAAGGCTACAAAGGAAAGCCTTACGAAACTGGACGAGCAGACGCTGTTGGATGTCTTCTCTGGCGTTCCCCAGTTCGAGGTTAGCCGTTCTCTTCTGGAAGGCGAAGGCGTAAAAGCCATTGACCTGTTGGCAGAACATACAGCCTGCTTCGCTTCAAAAGGCGAGATGCGTAAGCTCACTCAGGGCGGTGGTGTTTCCATTAACAAGGAAAAACTAGATGACCCCAACAAGGCCATCACAACAGCTGACCTGTTAGACGGTAAATACATTCTGGCTCAGCAAGGCAAGAAGAAGTACTTCCTGCTGATTGTAAAATAAAAAAGTGAGAAGAAAGGAATAATTTTTCATTTTTCACTTTTTACTTTTCACTTTTTGTTGTACATTTGCACCCGCAATCTGAAAAAGATTGGGATAGGATTGGGCTATGGTGTAATGGTAGCACAAGACATTTTGGTCGTCTTAGTCCTGGTTCGAACCCGGGTAGCCCAACCCAAAAAGAAGCGCTGGTTCTCTATTGAGCCAGCGCTTCTTTTATTATATTTCCTGATTACAGAAAATTTACTGCCTAACTAGAAAAAACTTTTTCCCTAACCAGAGAAAAAGTTTTTCCTAACTATCGCATAAAATGCAATAAGCTAATATACAAAGGTCAATTCACCGCCCTTCTTCAACTCCGAAACGGCAATGCGCCAATTCCGAAGTTTCTTGCCATTCCATGTAGCGTATTTCAGCGGCTGGTTCTTGTCAGAACGTCCCTTAGTACTGATGACAACACTCTTATCACCCAAACGCATTGTAACCTCATCAAAGAGAGGAGAGAAAACCTCGTATTGCGCTTCTCCTACCACCAGAGGATAAAGACCGACGCTGGCAAAGACATACCAGGCACTCATGGCACCATCGTCTTCGTCCATCTCCGGAGCATATCCACGTGGAGCATTCACGAAAGCACACCCCACCCAAGGCGTTGGATAGGCATCATTGCCACCATAGCGATGGGTAACGACTTCTGTTGCCAAGGGGCGAACAGTAAGTTCTGTCTTCTCGGGCATTCCCAGACGAGCGAAAAGGAAAGGCACATGAATGTCGGGTTCATTCCCTTGGTTGTACAGTTCTTTCTCGAAGAAAGTAACCAACTCCTGTCCCAGTTCTTTCTTACCCACCATATTTATCATACGATCCAGGAACATGGGAGCGCCCCAACGATATTGCCAGCGTGTACCTTGGTACAAGCCGCTACCGCGCATTTTCAGGAAGGAATCGTCAATCTTCTGGAACTCACGAGGCCAAATGCTATCGAAGATTTCCTCACCACGGGCCGTCCATTTGCTGGCATCATCCGTCACGCCCAACTCACCAGCCAACTGCCCCAGCGACCAGAAGTCACCAGCAGCCTCCAAGCATTGGTCGGGGCTCTTCAGCGAGAGACGCTTCACCTCTTCCACCATACCTGGATAAGCATCGCGCAGATTCGGAATACTGATTCCCTGACGGTATGCATCCAACAAAGTAGCTATGGCATGTTCTGTACGAACGGTAGGTACACACTCGTTAGATGTACTCCAGTCCTTCTTGCCTGTAATATATAGGGTGGATAGTGAACGCATGATGTCGCTGGACCTGCGTGGGTCAAGCAACGTTATCAGAGGAAACTTGGTACGGTAAGTATCCCATAAAGACCAAGAGCTGTAGTATGTATAGCCCTGCTCCTCGTGCACCTTTCCATCCGTTCCCAGGTAATGCTTCATATTGCGGTCTGTAACCACAAACGGGCTGTGGAAAGTACGATACAACGAGGTATAGAAAATAATACGCTGATCGGAAGTGCCACCCTCGACCGTTACCGTTGAAAGCAACTGACGCCACTGACGCTTTGCCTGTTCAACCATGGATAGGAAATCCATTCTCCACACATCGGATTCTTTCATAGCGTCCAACTCCTTTTCAAGTCCTGTAGAAACCACGATGCGTACCTCAACATAGCGGGCAGAGAGAGTGGGGAAAGTCAATTTCTTCTTGCCACCCTCCAGTTCCTGCATTTCGAATGGAGCAGATGTGTATAGTCTGTAATACAAGTGGTAATTGCCACGACGACAAGTATTGGCACAATCAATATAACCCTGCCCAACGTTCTCGCCAATCTTACTAAAGGACGACTTATACACTTTATCGAATGCCGTTCCTGGGTTCAAGAGCAACACAGCCTTCTCGGCAGAGGGGAAAGAGAAACGCTCTACTGCCATACGTCTGTTAGCCGTAGCCGTGAACCATACGCCATTACTAAGCTTCACGCTGTAATAGCCGGGGGTTGCCTGCTCTGTGCTTTTAATCAAGTGTACATTCTCACCTGTCTCGTCAGGCATCAGCGACACATTGCCGCCACAACCGCTACCGCCTACTCCGGAAAGACGATTGATACTGAACCCAGATATTTGGGAAACCTCATAATCATAACCGGGGTGCTGACGAGGCTTACTGTCGGGGCAAACCTGAATCTGGCTATACGGCATACATGCACCCGGAGACATCTGTCCGTAGTCGTTTGCCGTACCAATGTACAGATTTACATTATCCAACACATCCTGCGCAGAAGCCCAGGTTGTAGTGACGGCACAAAGGAGAAGTGCGATAGATAATTTTCTTATCATATTGTATAAAATGTTTATGCTTCGGCTGCTGTAAAAAGAATCTCGCTAAGCGTAGGATGAATATGCACCATATCACGCAGCTGCTCTACGGTGGAACCAAGACACATTAGCACGCTAGCCTCCTGTGCGAGGTCAGCACTATGAGCGCCAAAGACATGACAGCCAAGAATCTTACCAGCATTAGGCTCGCTGAACAATTTCAGCAGCCCCTCCGACTCGTTCATAGCCAATGCCTTTCCGTTGGCGCGATAGAAAGCCTTACGACACTCATATTCCACACCCAGCTCCTTCAACTGATCTTCGGAGGCACCTACACATGCAGCCTCCGGCGTCGTGAAAATAGCAGCAGGCATGATGTCGAAGCAGATGCTATCGTTCTTACCCAGTATGTGGTTCACAGCTCTTATGGCCTGCATTTCTGCGGCATGAGCCAACATTTGCTTACCATTCACATCGCCAATGGCATATACAGTTGAGAGTTGAGAGTTGAGAGTTGAGAGGCAGAAATTCTCATCGACGGGGATACTGCCATTAGGAGCCAATGTGATGCCGGCAGCCTCTACGTTCAGCCCCTCGGTACGAGGCTTCCTACCTGTTGCCACTAACACGACATCTGCTTCTACAGAATCCTCTTTACCCTTTTGTTCAAAAACAACATTCACTCCTCCCTCTCCTGGAGTGAGGCTTTTTACACCTGCTCCCATCTTGAAGGTAATTCCATCCTTCTCCATCTGCTTGCGCAAACGCTTGGCAATATCGCCGTCAAGGGCAGGGAGGCATTCCTTCAGGAACTCAACAACGGTCACTTCGGAACCAAAACGATGGAACACACTGGCAAACTCCATACCTATCACGCCTGCACCAATGATGCAGAGACGCTTGGGCAGGGTATCCAGATTCAGAAGACCTGTAGAATCAACAACCTCTGGGCTGTTGATGCCAGGAACGGGAATAGCCTTACTGTCTGAGCCTGTGGCAATAATAACATGGTCCCCTCTCCAAACCTCTCCCGAGGGCGAGGCTTCTACTGTATGAGCATCTATAAATTGGGCTTTCTCACGTACCAATGTAATGTTGGGGTTCGAGAGGATGCCCTCGACACCAGCACGCAGTTGGGGAACCACGGCAGCCATTCGTTCGCGAGCCTCATCGAATGAGGCAGAATGAACGTATGTCTTGGTGGGGATACAACCCACATTCAGACAGGTTCCACCCACCTCCGAGCCTTCAAAGATAACCACCTTCAGGCCCTGCTTGGCAGCATATTCAGCGGCGCGGTACCCACCAGGGCCCGCACCGATGATAATCAAATCAGTGTTATTCATTGAACATTGAACATTGAATATTGAACCTTACGCTTCCGCTTTAAGCTGACGGTATGTTACAATAGGATGCTTGGCAGCCAGCACGTCATCTACACGACCAATGGGCGTAAGGTGAGGAGCTGATTTAACCTCATCAGGATTCTCCTTGGCCTCCTCGGCAATCTTACGCATCACGCCAATAAAGCCGTCGATGGTTTCCTTAGACTCGTTCTCCGTCGGCTCTATCATCAAACTCTCGTGGAAAAGCAAGGGGAAATAGATGGTGGGAGCATGATAGCCATAATCCAGCAGACGCTTGGCCACATCCATGGTAGTAACGCCAGTACTCTTATCCTTCAGACCATCAAAGACAAACTCATGCTTGCATAATCCGTCGATGGGCAACTCGTAAACATCCTTCAAACTTTCCTTGATATAGTTGGCGTTCAATGTTGCCAAGGGACCTACCAGCTTAATGTTCTCGCGACCCAATGAGAGAATGTACGCGTACGCGCGCATAGCTACCGCAAAGTTGCCGTGATAGGGTGAAACCTCGGGGAAGAAAGGCTCCAAGCCTTTTCTTACACCAACAGGTCCAGCACCTGGTCCGCCACCTCCGTGAGGAGTTGAGAAGGTCTTATGAAGATTGATATGCATAACATCAAAGCCCATATCACCAGGGCGGGCAGCACCCAACATGGGATTCAGATTGGCACCATCATAGTACATCAGACCACCGGCGGCATGTACCAGTTTCTCAATCTCAGGAATCTGCTTTTCAAAGAGTCCCAACGTATTGGGGTTGGTCATCATCATAGCAGCAATTTCTGAACCGTGCTGAGCCAATAGTTCCTTCAGCGCCTCGACATCTACGGTGCCGTCGCTCAGCGACTTCACCTCTACGATATCCAGACCACATACAGCAGCACTGGCAGGATTGGTTCCGTGGGCAGAATCAGGTACTATAACTAGACGGCGAGCCTCATCGCCCCTGCTCTCGTGGTACTTCTTGATAACCATCAGACCTGTAAGCTCACCATGAGCTCCGGCAAAGGGTTTCAATGTGAAGGCATACAGACCCGTCAGTTCGCAGAGCGATTTACACAACTGCTTGCAAACCTCCTCGGCACCCTGCGTAGTTTCTGCGGGCTGAAGGGGATGCAGGTTGGCAAACTGCGGCAATGCAGCCACCTCCTCGTTAATCTTGGGATTGTACTTCATGGTACAAGAGCCCAATGGATAGAACCCGTTGTCAACGCCAAAGTTATTGGCACTCAGGTTGGTATAGTGGCGAACCACCGTCATCTCGTCGCACTCGGGCAGCGCAGCATCTTCCTTTCTGCAAAGTTGTGCAGGAACGCTATAGCTGCCAAAACGATTCTTAGGAAGAGAATAACCGCTTCTTCCCTCTTGCGATAGCTCGAAAATCAAATTTCCGTATAATCTGTTATTCATAAGGCAGCAATCTTTACAAGGTTATCAACTTCCTCCTTCGTACGCTTCTCGGTAACGGCAAACATCAACTTGTCGGCATCCAATTTGACACCGCCAAAGATGCCGTTTTCGACAAGACGCTTCTGCAAAGCATCAACATCTCCGTTATAGCGAACCACGAACTCGTTAAAGAACGGCTGATTATAGACAAGGTTGAACTTGCCAGTCTTCAGCAGCTCGTCGCACAGGTAATGTGCTCCAGCGTATGAAAGCTCAGCAGCTTCCTTCAAGCCCTGCTTACCCATAAGGGACATATAAACAGTTGTCCATAATGCCATCAGGCTCTGGTTAGAGCAGATGTTGCTGGTAGCCTTCTGACGACGGATGTGCTGTTCACGAGCCTGCAGCGTAAGCACGAAGGCACGCTGGCCGCGATTATCCTGTGTCATGCCGACGATACGCCCCGGCATCTTACGGATGAGCTTCTCTGTGCAGCACATATAACCCACGTAAGGACCGCCCCACTGCATGGGGATACCCAGGCTTTGGCCATCACCTACTGCAATGTCTGCGCCCCACTCGCCAGGAGTCTTCAGGACAGCCAAGTCAGCAGCCACGCTGTTCATGATGAAGAGTGCCTTCTGATTGTGGCAAGCATCGGCAAAGCCCCCGTAATCCTCTACGATACCGTAGAAGTTAGGTTGCTGTACCAGCACGCCGGCAACGTCAGTTGAGAGTTGGGAGTTGAGAGATGAGAGATCGGTTACGCCCTCCTTGGCAGGAATCATCTCTATCTTTATGCCATGGAAGTGAGCATACGTCTTAACGACGGCCAGCACCTTGGGGTCGATAGTCTCACTCACCAGCACCTTATTCTGCTTCTTACCTGCTGCCACAGCCATCATCACAGCCTCGGCAGTAGCTGTGCTTCCGTCGTACATCGAGGCATTGCTGATGTCCATCCCAGTCAGTTCTGCCATCATACTTTGATACTCAAAGATATAATGCAACGTACCCTGAGAAATCTCAGCCTGATAGGGTGTATAGCTGGTCAGGAACTCAGAACGGCTAAGCAACTGAGGAATAGCACTTGGGGTATAATGGTCATAGACACCGGCACCGGCAAAGCAAGTAAGTTGCTTGTTCTGAGCGCCCAGCTTGTCGAAGAGTTGACGAACCTCAATCTCGCTCATCTCCTCGGGCAGTTGGTATTCGCCACGGAAGCGAATCTGCTCGGGAACCTCGGCGTAGAGGTCGTCAAGACTCTTGATGCCCACCTTCTGGAACATCGCCTGAAGGTCGGCATCGGTATGAGGAAAGTATTTAAACATTATTCTCTATTATGAATTATGAATTGTGAATTATGAATTTTCACAAAATGCCTCGTATGCCTTGGCATCCATCAGGCCATCCAGTTCGCTCTTGTCAGAGAGTTCAACCTTGATAATCCAGTTTCCGAAAGCATCCTTGTTCAGCAGTTCGGGCTCATCGTCCAGCGCCTCGTTAACCTCTATGATAGTTCCGCTAACAGGTGAAATGATATCGCTGGCAGCCTTTACACTCTCTACTGCGCCAAATTCCTCACCTGCTGTTACCTCATCATCTACATCGGGCAGGTCCACATAAACCACGTTACCCAATGCATGCTGAGCATAATCCGTAATACCAATGTAACCAACGTTACCTTCTACCTTTACATACTCGTGTGACTCGCTATAGTAGAGTCCTTCAATTACTGTTGCCATAATATTGAGATTATTAGTTTTTTGAATTCTTGAGTTTTTGAGTTCTTGAGTTCTTGAGTTCTTGAGTCCTCAGGATTCCCAATTTTGAATTTTGAATTTATAAATTTTGAATTAGAATATTCATCCCCTAAAAGGGGATGGGGGGGGCTTTTACTTCTTGTAACTCTTGTTATAGAATTGTTTCTTTACTGTCTTGCCGGGGAACACCTTCTTGCGAATCTGAATCTGCACCTCGGTATCCAACTTAGCATACTGGGCATCAATGAGTGCCATGCATACGCTCTTGTCTGTGGAAAGCGTATGATAACCCGTAGTCACCTCTCCAATGGTCTCTCCCTGCATGTTCAGTACAGGATAGCCGTGGCGGGGGATAGCCTTGTCTGCCAGTTCTATGCCCACAATCTTCTTTGCAGGTCCCTCAGTCTTCTGCTTAGCCAAAGCCTCCTTGCCGATAAACTCCTGCTTGTCCAACTTCACGAAGATGCCTAATCCTGCCATAATGGGAGTAATATCTGCCGACAACTCGTCGCCATACAAGGGCAGACCCACCTCAAAGCGGAGCGTGTCACGGCAACCCAGACCGCAAGGCTGAACACCGGCTGCTATCAGCTTGTCCCAACACTCCTGAATATAGGCATGAGAGGCATAGATCTCAAATCCGTCCTCGCCCGTATAGCCTGTACGGCTGACAATCACATCGCCAATGGTCTTAACGGTATAGAACGTCAGCTCCGAGCATTTCAGCCCCAGAACCTGCTCAACTGTCTTCTCTGCATCCGGTCCCTGAACGGCAATCTGCCCGTAGAACTCGCTACGGTTCTGCAGGTCTATGTCGAAGCCTTTGGCATTCTCCTGCATCCACTCCCAGTCCTTATCTATGTTGGCGGCGTTGATAACCAGAAAGAAGTCATTCTCGCCCATCTTGTACACCAGCAGGTCATCGACCGTACCACCGTTCTCGTAGCACATCATACCATAGTATATCTTACCCACAGGCGCGCCTGCGATGTCGTTGGTAAAGATATGCTGAACATAACGCTCGGCATCCTTACCCTTCACCGTAACCTCACCCATGTGAGATACGTCGAAGACACCTACTTTCTCGCGTACAGCCATATGCTCGGGGGTGATGCCAGCATACTGTATAGGCATCTCAAAACCGCCGAAAGGCGAAATCAGGGCACCCAGTGCCACATGCTTTTCATAAAGACAAGTTCTCTTCATTATTTATTGTTACTATTTAAGGTTTTTATTTCAGTTAACGAATTGTTAGTTTACGGTTGAGGGTTTTTAACCTTTTAATCTTTTAACCGCCCCCGCCGGGCTCCCTTACATCCGCTGAATGAACTCCTTGTTCAGGTACTCCTGCTCAATCTTGCGGATACCCTCCACATCGGCATCTGTCAGTTGCAGCTCCCCCTCACAGAGCGTCCGGCGTATAAACGCCTTCAGTTCCTCTATGTTCAGGCTGATGTGCTCCTTCAGGAACGTGATGCGCTGACGCACGCTCTCCACACCATTCTTCTTCAGTTTCTCAGCCGATGGAGTGATGGCGTTCAACATATGCTCCATATTCGTATCGTAAAGCATCGTACTATGCACAATGCTGCGTCCTGGCAATTGATAGAAGGCTGTTCCGCAAACCTTGCGGTCGCCAATCATCACATCGTTGTGCGTAGTTCCTGCCGCCTCAACGCCCAGCTGCTGCAACACAAAGATCACCATGGTCATGAAGCGGTTGAACGTAAACGGCACATTGTCGCCTCGGGTGATAAAGGAAAGCATAATGTTGTCCTTGTCGGCATAGACGCAACCGCCGCCGCTCTTGCGTCTGAAAATCTCTATACCATGCTCACGGCAGTAAGGTACATTCACCTCGTTCTGCATAACCTGATTCCTTCCGAATATAACGGTAGGCTCCACCTGCCACATAAAGAAGCAATCCGGCTCGTCTATGTTACGTGCCACATACTCCTCCATGGCCAAATAGAACGAAAGGTGTGTGTCTCCCTCCAATGATTTTGGTAAAGTGATATACTTCATAATCTGCCCGCAAATTTATGAAAAAAGATGTATTCCATCCAAAATATTACCCGAAAATATTCTTTTCCTCACGTGGCTGTAATTTTTCCCACGTGTAGTAGTAAATTTTATAAGGAAAAACATACCTTTGGGACAATTTTCAGAAAAAAATAATCACTTTTCTGTTACAAATAGAAAAGTTGTGCGTTACTAAAGTGAAGAGCATGCAGAAGATGAGCAAGAACTACTTGACAATAGCCTACCAGAAGTTGCAGCAGAGGTTGCAATTCGGTATCCTGCATTCAGGTGAAGATGCTCTCAACGATGCCTTCTGTCAGCTCTGGGCTGGCCAATACGACCCTGCAACAGAAGCGGAAGGCGAGAAACTGCTCAGGACTGCGGTACGCAATCGGCAAATAAGTCTCTGGCGCGAAGAGAACCGCCATCCGCAGACATCGCTCGAAAAAACGAACCTCGTTCAGTCGCCACCCGACACAGATGCAAAGGAAACCTTCCTGCAGGTTAAAACGCTGATAGAGACCCAGTTGACACCGCTGCAAAAAGACATCCTTACACGGCACGACATCAACGACGAGACGTACAAGGAAATAGCCCATACGCTGGGAATGCAGGAAGCCGCCGTCAGGATGCAGTTGAGCAGAGCTCGAAACATAATCAGAGAAACATATAAAAAAACAAAGAAATGACACAGCACGACTTATCTTATTGGGAAGAAATGACAGAACGTTACTTCCTGGCAGAAACCACCGAGGAGGAGGAAAGGAAGCTGCGTAGTTTCCTTTGTACCAGCCAGTCTCAGGATGCCCGTTTCGACGAGATTAGGGCCACACTCTCCTACCTGGATGTCTGTAAGACCCAGCAGCCCCCACGCACCGGATATTTCCTCCGTGCGCTGGCCGTTGCCGCCTGCCTAAGCGCCATAGTATTCCTTGGCTGGCACCAATACCAGCAGCAGGACATCAGCAGCGTGCGCATTGCCGGTCAGACCGTCGAAGCCGATGCAACCCAGTTGATGGAACAGCAACTGGCCGAAATGTTTTCACCCACCAACCCGTAAAGAGCCATGAAAAAGTTACTCACAGTCATATTGCTATTACTGAGCTCACATCCCTTCTTGTGGGCCCAGAAGGGACTGGCCATTCAGGCTGCTTTCGACGAACTGGCAATAAAGAAAAACGCCACTGAAGTGGTGATGAGCGGCAAAAGGCTGAAAGACTTCCACCTAAGTCTCTTCCACAGTCTGGAAATCAAGAATCCATCAGCTGCCGATCGTCAGCGCATCACGTCATTAGTTCAGACAGATGCTGCACAGGCTATAACCCAAGAAGAAACCTCAGCGCACAGCTTCTACGAGTTGCCACAGCGCAAAGGTATGCATTCTTACATCCTCTACAGAAACAACGGACAGGCCCTCACCCTCATCTACATCGAGGGTAAAGCCAGCCTGAAGCAGATAAAACAGTATTTCCAGAAAAAACAACCAGAAAAATGAAAACAACATACTTCCCCATTTCATCATTATCTAAAGTTTTTCCCCTTAGGAGAGTGAAAAGAGGGGCTCTATTCTTTTTACTTGTCCTGACAGCCCTCTCCCACGCTCATGCCGATGAAGCGGATAGCCTGCAATGGAACTTCACAGACCTCTTCCAAGACAGCAAGGAGGCACCTGCCCTCCCCTCTTCTCTGGAAGGTTGGAAGAACCACCTCGAACTCTTCGGGAAGAACATACCCCAAGAAGAAGTATTTGTTCACATGGACAACACCTGCTACTTTGCAGGAGATACGCTTTTCTTCAAGGCTTACGTCCGTCGGAGTGATACAGGAAAACTAACCAACCTCAGCCAGTTGCTATACACCGAGCTGTGGAATCAAGAAGGCTACATGCTGGAACGTCATCTGGTAAAACTGAAGGACGGACAAGGTACAGGCTCCTTTGTTCTCAACGATTCGCTCTACGGCGGCTTCTACGAACTACGCGCCTACACACGCTGGCAACTCAACTGGGGTGAGTATCAACATCCACATACATGGCCAGCAGAACAATGGTTCTTCAACAAAAAGATGGCCAAGGAGTTCTTCCGCGACTACGAGAAACTATACAGCCGCATTTTCCCTGTCTACGACAAGCCTTCTAAGCCTGGCCTTTTTATCCACGACATGACAGAACGGCCTCTCATGCGCTACTTCCGAACAAAAGCCAAAAAGGCGTCTCCCGTTGTGAAACTATACCCCGAAGGCGGTGTGATAGTAGAAGGTACACATGCACGCGTAGCTTTTGAAGCCAACGAAGCCGACGGCGAGCATACCTCGGGTATCATGCGCTTGTACGGAAGAGGCGGAGAACTCCTGCAGGAGCAACGGACAGAGAACAGAGGGCGCGGCACTTTGGAATTCGACTATGAACCTGGTGTCATCTACACAGCCGTCTTTACCACCGACGACAATCAAGTAATCCGTCAACGTATGCCCAAAGCCGAGAAACACGGATGTGCTGTTCGTGCAGATGTCACGGAACATCAGTTGTTACTTACATTACAACCTCGTGGCGAGGCTGCTAACGAAACATTGGGCGTTACCGTAACCGTAGGAGGAGCTTTGCATCACTTCCAGAAGTTCCGCGCACAGGATACTCAAATCAGCATCCCAACAGACTCCCTTCCTACCGGTGTTGCACAGATAACGGTTTACAACGCACAGGGACGTGTGTACAGCGACCGTCTCTGCTTCATCCTTCATCCACAGGACCTGAAAGCTTCGGCTGTACATTTCTCCGGCATACAACCCTTATACGAGCCTTTCGACTCCATCCATCTCTCCGTCGAGAATCCTTTAGCCGCAGGTTCAACCATCTCGCTGGCCGTCAGAGACGCGGCTACATCAGAATATCTATACGATAGCAGCAACATGCTAACCGAAATGTTGCTATGCAGCCAGATTCGCGGTTTTGTGGAACAGCCTCATTATTATTTCGAGAAAGACGACGAGACACACCGCCGCCACCTCGACCTCCTGCTAATGGTACAAGGATGGAGGCGTCACAACTGGATAACGATGGCCACCCCAGGCATCTTCCGCATCAATCATCCATTCGAGAAAACGCCCATTTACTTTGGCGCCGTTTACCATTATGAGCCCATCGGACGCGAAGGCATTGACGGTTGGGGAGAAAACGAAGATCCTAATAGACGAGGATATTATGATTATGATACAGAACAGAAAGTCAAGACCTACGGCTTCGCCCGACCCAAGGGAGGAGAAGGGTTCTCGCTAAGCAAGAACCCTAAGCTACAAGGTACCATCCCCTTGTTGGGAAATGCAGGCGAAGCACGCGACAAGCACAATGTCTATAGCTTTCTTCTGAAGGATAATGAGTCGGGCACATTCGACGGACGCAACTACTACGACGAGGGCAACCTACGTCGCGAAGTCCGCGTACATGCCGAATACCATAAGCCAACCGATATAGGCGTAGAAAGCGTCTATGGCGAACTCACCACCCATAAAGGAAGGTTCGTATTGGAATTCCCCGCCTTCTATAACCAATGTACACTGGATTTGGCAGCCTCAGACACCACCAAATGGGATGAACCGCTATCTACCACCCGAAAAGGGCGCCGTTTACTCCGTAAGCGGGAGAAACTGCTGAAGAAAGGCAAGCCTGTCCCCAGTTTGGAGCATCAATGGGTAAAGGCATCCGAGACCGACTATCCCGAATTCTATGTCCGCCTGACACCTTACTATCCTCGATTCTGTAAGCCATTTAGCTATTATCACACCCACGTGGCACCACCAAGGAAGGGAACTGCCTTGATGCCCAGCCTCCGAGAGGGACGCACACTGGCAACAGTTACAATTAGCAGGCGTGGCGGACTGCGCCCGTATGATGATTCTCACCCCGCCATAGTACGCGATGCGTACCAAACATTCAACGAGTGCGTGGATGCAGGTCTCACTCCAGGATGGTATGCCGGGAAGAATCATTTTTCCAGTTGGGCTGTACATCTGTTGGTGGGAGACATGAATATGTATCGAGGATACACGACATACCTGGAGACTGTAAGACAGAAATTCAGAGACTGGCCATATTATAAAAGACCCATGTATTATGGGGCTCCCCTATTACAATACGCCTCTGGTCATGGTTGGAGTACCACTAACACCGCTGCTTACTCCTATACCGGATTAGACGAGAAGACCAAGAGTTTGGATTACCTGCACTCGCTGGAATCTGTTAAGATTATCACCGACTATGCACCTCGCATGGAGGGAAACAAACGATATATGGGAACCGACCAGCCTACAGTAGATGTAGGATACAACTTGCTAACAAAAGGCAAACGCTTGACCTATCGCGATCGACATTTTGTTCTGCAAGGCTATGATATAAGCGAAGAGTTTTACAATCCCTGTTATCGTAACCGCCCGCTGCCCGACACACATGATTATAGGCGTACGCTCTATTGGAACCCAAATCTCGAGCTGGACGAGAAAGGACGTGCCGACATCACCCTTTGGAACAACAGTAACTCAACCAGCATTACCGTAAGTGCTGAGGGAATCACACCTGCTGGCAAGATACTAACAGGAATCAGCTATCCAGAGGATAGGTGAGAGATAAGAGTTTAGAGTGTAGAGATTAGAGTGTAAAGATTAGAGATTAGAGACAAAAAATGAAAAATATTTCGACATTTCGGGATTCGATATCTCGACATTTCAACATCTCGATCACTTTTTAATTGCGAATTGATGAAATATATTCTTTCCATATTATTATTAACACTTTCAGGCCTCATCCTTGCTCAGGAGAAGCTTGACTCCGTAGGCGCTATTATTCTGGATGCTGACACAGGAGAGCCCATACAATATGCCAGCGTATATGTATCTCCCAACTGCGGAACCATCAGCAACGACGAGGGCGAGTTCTGCCTGCAATGTCTTCCTTCCGAGACCGTTCGTATCACATGCATAGGTTACAAACGCATCACCTTCCAGGCATCGAAACTACCTTCCGTCATCCGTATGGAATCCGTCTCTACCATGCTTAATGAGGTTACCATTACTCGAGGAGATAACCTTATCTACAAACTGGTAGAAAAGATGCAACGCGAGGCCAAAAAACATAAGAAAGCTGAGAGTCAGTATTTCTTCCGTATGGCCATTAAATATCCGGGGACAGACGAATTGGCAGAAGCCTTCATGAGTGCAAAGTCGTGCGTGCAGATTCGCGACATCATCTTCCACAGCGGAAGTCGAGGCCAGCTACAGGATGGAAAAGTCAGCGGTCCCAGTTTAACCGGTCTTGGCAGAACCAACCTTCACGTCTTCCTGCGCCTATCGCCTGTTCTGGTCAATTACGACATCTGGGGTAACGCCTTTGTTCCTGCCGACTTCGCATTCCACAGAATAAAAGACGTTTACGACATTTCGTGTGTGAAATTAACCGAAGAAGACGGAACAGAAATCAATAAGATACGTTTTTCTGCCCATCCTGCCATCATATCACATCCCGTTCTAGACGGCACACTCTACGTTGACCGCAAGCGATGCCGCCTGCTTCGTTTCGATGGTCAGATGCATGGTCTGCAGATAGTACTTTACGATCAAGCACGCGATAAATATCTATACACAAGCGTAAACTACACCATGCACGTAGATTATCGTCACGACCATGGTTTTACCGAAATCTCCAATATGTCGGATGTTATCACCAAAGATAGCGTAAAGATCCGTCAACTACTCTATAATTTAGGCGACAAGAAGCTACAATTCAAGAACTCCGTCCGGGTGGGAAAGAACATGATTCACGCCATAGACATGGCAGGATTCGACTCAACGCTATGGGTTGCCAACAACATCGTAAAACGTACAAAGGAAGAGGAACGCGTGGTCTTTAAGGACACAACCTTCTGGTCAACCAACAAATCCAAGTACGATACAGAGGTCACAGAGCAAGAAAAGAACACAAACATCTATCTTAAAGATGCCGTTCAAAAGCTCATGGGCAACACCATGCAATTACAACGCACACTACCCAACGTTAACAGACGAAAGAAGAAATAGTCTCGCTTTTTATCTTCTAATTCTTAAGCCCATCATCCAGAAGAATAACAGGTAAAGGATACCAACAGAAAGGGCAAGGACCGCCCCCGACTGAGCACCTACCGCATCGCTGGCAGCTCCCATAAACATAGGAAAGACTGCTCCGCCGCAGATACCCATGATAAGGAGTCCGCTAACTTCATTCTTCTTGTCGGGCACAGCAGCCAAGGAACGGGCAAAGATGATGCTGAAGGGATTTCCATTTCCATAACCCATAAGCGCAACACTTGCGTAGATAACGGTACTATCCTTACCAAACAGCAGGCCAAAGACAGCTACAACCATCATAAGGACGCTAAGGAGTAGAAAAGTCCAGTCCTTCAGGAACTTCATGATGAAACTACCGCTGAAACTTCCTGCGGCCTTGGCAACAAAGTAAACCGTAGCGATATAGGCTGCATCGTTGAGCGTGATTCCCAATCTCTCCATCAGAATCTTGGGAGCCGTAACACTGGTACCCACATCGATTCCCACGTGGCATACAATAGCCAAGAAGCAAAGGAGCACAAAAGGATTCCTGAGCAAAGTAAAACATCCAGCAAACTGCTCTCCTACAGGCAGTTTGTTTTCCTCCCCCTCCACGGGGGAGTCAGAGGGGGTCTCTGTTCCGAAGAGCAGCAGGGTAGCCAGTATGCCCACGCCCAAGTAGATAGGATAGAGCACCCTCCAGCCAAAACCGAACGCATTGGTGGTAGCGCCCCAAGAGGCGATAATGGGAGCCAGGAAGGAGGCAATACTCTTGATGAACTGCCCGAAGGTCAGCGTGCTGGCCGAGGCACCGCCCTTCATCACGCTGTCCACCAGCGGGTTGAGCGATGTCTGCATAATGGCGTTTCCTATTCCCAGCAGGGAGAAGGAAACAAGCAGCATACCGAAGTCAAGCGTAAAGACGGGAATCACCATAGCTGCCAGCGTCATGACGAGGCTGAGCATCACGGTATTCTTACGCCCTATCTTGTTCATCAGCAGACTGGTGGGAATGCTGAAGATTAGGAACCAAAGGAATACAAGCGAAGGCAGGGTATTGGCCATAGAATCGCTGAGATCAAGGTCGGCCTTCACATAATTGCTGGCTATTCCCACAAGGTCCACAAACCCCATGGCAAAGAAGCACAGCATAACGGGAATCAGCTTTTTATTATTCATAAGAGTCCACGGGCTCCTTACCCATCTTAATCTGCAGCTTGCCGCCCTTCACCACATCAGCGAAGGAGATGTGGGGATCAGTGAGCTTCTTGCCATTCAAGCGATACTCCTGCACGTATATCTCATCCTCGGCAGGCATATTCTTCCTTGACTCATAAGTCTGGATAACGAAGTTCTTGCCGGAATAGTACTTGTCGCTCAGGCGGATAACAATCCTGTTGAAAAGCGGACTGCCCAGAGAGAACGTGGGGTTGATGTCGTTCAAACCCGTCACGCTAAACAGGCCCATGCTGGAGATAACGTACCAGGCACCCAGTTGGCCCTGGTCTTCGTCCTGACCGTAGCCATAGCCGTGAATACCGTCGGTTCCATAGAACTCGTCAAGGATGGCACGTACCCACTTCTGCGTCTTTGAGGGGCGGTTGGCCTCGTTGAAGAGCCATGAGATATGCAGGCAAGGTTGGTTGCCTTGGTTGTAGAGGGTACGGAGTCCGGCAAAGGCTCCCACCTCTGTTCCGCCGCTGAAAATCTTGGGCTGAGAAAGGGTGAAGATGCTGTCCAAGCGGGCGTTAAATTCCTCCTCGCCTACCTTGGCTACAAGGGCTTTGGCATCGTGGGGAACATAGAAGGTATATTGCCAGGCGTTGCCTTCCTGGAATCCACGCCATACCTCCATGGGGTCGAAGTTGGGAATGAAGTTGCCCTCGGCATCCTTGGGGTGCATGAAGTTCTCCTGGTCGTCATAGATGCGCTCCCATGCCTTAGAGAGGTTCATCAACTGGTCGTATTCGGGCTTGCCCAGCGCCTTGGCCAACTGAGCGGTTGCCCATGAGGTAAAGGCATACTCCAGGGTGTGGGAAGCTGAGAAGCGGAACTTCTCGGCTGGGCCGTCGGCATCCTCTACGTGAGGCACATAGCCATACTGCACAAATTCCTTGGTGTCCGACTTGCCGGCTCCGAAGGGACGATTGTCGCCGTCCAGCTCGTTCTTCTTACAGGCCTCGTAAGCCAGTTCAACATCGAAGTCGCGGATACCGCATTGGTAAGCAGCATTGATGATGAGCGGCAACTGGTTAGTTCCCACGCCCGAAACGTAACGGCTGTTGGCCAGACCGTCACCCATCCAACCGGCATCCTTATAGACTTGCAGGTGGCTGCTGATATAGTCGGATGTATATTCTGGATAAGCCAAGATCCACAGCTGACCCAGGTTCCACTGGCCACCCCAGAAGGCATCCGTGTTGTACATGTTATGTACGGGCTTTCCGTCCTTCAGTTCCAGCTGACCGATGCCGCCATCGTGACGGGGATAGGCTCCGTTCACGTCGCTACACAAACCGCGGCCCAGGATGGCATGATAGAGGCCCGTATAGAACTTCTTCATATCATCATCCTTGGCAAACCTGACGTCTATGCGCCCCAGCATCTCCTGCCAAGCCTCATCGCATTGATTCCTGGCCTCATCGAAAGTCATATCCTTGGCCTCTGTCTCGCGGTTCAGGCGGGCATTTTCAACTGAGGTATAAGAGATGCCCACAGCTGCCGTCACCTTCTCGCCCTCCTCGGTGGGGAAGGTTACATATACGCCGGCACCAGGACCTGTAGCTTCCCGCTCACCCTCGCGGACATCAGTCCCGTTGAAAGCGCCCACAGAAGCAATCTCCTTATCCAGAACTGCCGAGAAGTAGATAGGCACCTGAGCGCCAGGTTGGTACTTCTTGACGTACTCGGGAAGGGTTATCACATAACCCTCTATGGTCTTGCCATCCTCGCAAACCTCTACGTAAGCATCCTTTACGGCTCCACTTTCGCCAGAACGGTTACCGATGTCGAAGAGAATACGGCTCTCTTCCGACTTGGGGTAGGTATAACGCTGGAAGGCCACACGCTGGGTGGCGGTTACCTCGGCAGTAATACCATAGTCCTGAAGATAAACGGAGTAATAGCCTGCTGTGGCCTCCTCCTGGTCGTGCGAGAACTTAGAGCGATAGCCCTCGCCCTCGGAATCAACGGCTCCGGGAACAGTCTTCAGCGCTCCGCAGGTAGGCATCAGCACGATGCCTCCCACCTGAAACTCGTGAGTGCAGGGGAAGCCCTCGATAGAGCTGTCGCGGTAGTCGTAGCCTGTTGCCTCCCAACCATCCTTGTTGCCCAAGTGGCCGTTGGTGCTGGGCCCGGGCTTGGCCATACCGAAGGGCATAGCACCAGGGGCGAAGTGAAAGTAACGGCAATGAGCCGTACCAATACGCGGTTCCACATACTGAGAGTAAACCTGCGGAATAGTCTCAGGGTCATCACAACTTACCAAGGCGCCTATGGCGCAAGCAAGCAACAAGAATGGTTTTTTAATTTTCATTGAATATTGAATATTATTATGTCTAAAGTCTAGAGTCTAAAGCCTAAGGTCTAAAACCTAAAGCCTCACTTTTTTAACTGATTTAATGCAAAGTTGTAGGCACCCAGGTTAATGGCCTTGCTGGCTCCCAACTCGGAAACGCAAACGGCGACCTTACGCTGAGCACAGTAGAGAACCTTCTGGTCGGTATGGGGAACATTAACATAGATGTCCTTGTCCTCAAGGAAGGCTGAACGCTGCTGGGGATTCTCGAAGTTGTAAACCTCGCTTTGGAGGGTGGGAAGCAGATTGCCTGTGAATGTTCCAGCAGGACGAGCAAATTCCTCCATCATGCCAGGCAAAATCCACTTGGCGTTATGAGACAGGCCACCGCCTATTACCACAATACCATCCACGATGTTCAGCACGTTCACCAAAGCAGCGGCTGTTACCTGTCCCAACTGGCGGAAGCTCTCCTGAGCAGCCTTCATATTACCAGGACGGGTACCGTTAGCAATATCACCGATATCCTTGGGAGTAAGGTCGCCAACAGGCTCGTGCGACATCTCGGCATACACTCTGCGGACAGCACGGATGCTGACGCTCTCCTCGGCAATCACAAAGGGATACATGCCATTGCGCATACACCACACATCACCACCGCAACCGTTATCGCCAGTCAGCAGCACCTTGTCAATTACCACACCGCAACCGAAGCCGGTACCCAGCGTGATACCTATCATATTCTTATAACGACGCTTGCAGCCGCTCTCCTCCAAGGCTTTGTTCACACGTGGAAGGGCTCCGGCCAATGCCTCGCCGTAGGCAAACAGATTGCCGTCATTATTCACAAAAACGGGAATACCGAACACACTCTCCAGGTACGGTCCCAGGGGCACACCGCCACGGAAAGAGGGGAAATTGGGCAGGTCGCCAATCACGCCATGCTCATAGTCGGCAGGGCCGGGGAAGGCAAAACTGATGGCCACGGGCTCCACATCCAACTTCTCCTTTACCGTAGTAAAGCCCTGTACTAATGTTGCCAGGCACCCCTCCGTATCAGTTGTCACCGCCTTCAGGTGTACAGGCTCCACAATCTCCTCGTTGTCGCAAATGGCTGAGAACACAAAGTTCGTTCCGCCGGCATCCAGCGTCAGCACAATCTTCTTGTCGTTAGTCATAATGTCAGGTTTTATCAGTTAATGTTTTCTGCTATTATCTAATGTATGCCTTAATGGTCTTGCATTCCTCATCACCCACAGGAGTAATGGTATAGCGGCCGATGCAGGCGGGGATGATGAATGTCTCGGCATAATGAACGGTGAAGGGTTCGAACTTACCTTCGGGGCTTTCCACCACGGCCTCGTAGCCGTCCACCAGGTTCAGCACGTTCACGCCTCCGTTGGTATTGTGCTCTACAGTTTTGGTGAAGGTATGGCGGCGGGTCTCGATGAACTCATTGGGATGCAGGCCGGTACGCTCCTCCATGATGCCGTCCTCCTCGTGTAGCACCTCGAAGTGGTTGCGGATATTCCGGTTCACCCACTCGGTGGTGCGGTTCCACTGGATAACGTGCTTGCCGCGCTCTACATTGATGGGGCGGGGCTTGCCGTCCAAGCCCAGACGGTTCCAGTCCCATAGCTTGAAGGTGAAGATGCTGGGCGTACTGCTGATTTCCAACACCATGCTATCGTGTCCACTGCAATGGATAGTACCCGCAGGAATCAAGTAATGGTCGTGCTTCTTGGCGGGGAACTTGTTCACGTACTGCTCGGCGGGGAAGCAGATTTCGCCCCGCTGGGCTGCCCGCAGGTCTTTTATCATCTGACGCTCATCAATATCTTCCTTGAGTCCCAGATAGACCACAGCATCCTCGCCGGCATCCAGCAGGTAGTAGCTCTCGTCCTGCGTATAGGGCATGCCGAACTCGCGCTGGAAGAACTCGTTGGTGGGATGTACCTGCAGGCTGAGGTTGCCGCCTCCCATGGTATCCAGGAAGTCGAAACGGATGGGGAAACTTTTGCCGAAGCGGGCCCATACCTGTTCGCCCAGCAGCTGGCGGCTGAACATGAGCACGAGGTCCTGCGAGGGGAACTCTACCAGCACACCGTCCAGATTCAGGTAGAGGCTGTTCTCCTCGGGCACGCAGT